>Ga0075870_106_pt2 | contig 17566 bp, 12 predicted proteins | sample RifGroA1_FD_67971 | JGI IMG/M metagenome (GOLD analysis project Ga0075870, IMG submission 67971) | Parcubacteria (Nomurabacteria) bacterium GW2011_GWA1_40_8
CCTGCCACTAGCCCCAGAACCCCCACACGCCAAGCGGGATTGCCGATAACTATTACCTCATTCATTTGGCGCTTATCAAAATTCTTATTTACATCCCGCATGATTCCTGTGACAATACTTTTTCTCTCATCATTTATTCTTGATAAATGTTTCACTAACGCTTCAGCCTGTACTTCATCATCAGTAGAAAGTAACTCAAAAGCTCGCATCGGGTCATCCATGCGTGAAGCGGCGTTCAGCCTCGGAGTTACCATAAAGCCTAAGTCATCTTCTGAAAGATATTTCTGCTCGATGTTTAGTTTTGCTAAAAGTTTCTGCAAGCCAGGACGCGGAGATTTTCTTAAAACTTTCATGCCGAAATAAGCTAGTGCCCTGTTCTCACCGACAAGTGGCACCATGTCGGAAAGTGTAGCAACGCCAGCCATGTCGAGCATCCATTTTTCTACACCTTCTTTTACCTTGAAGTATTCGCCATATTTTTTTAAAAATCCTTGCACAAATTTAAACATCACTCCGGCGCCACAGAGCATTTTTTCAGGGTAATTATCTACCTTTGGGTTCAAAATAGCATAGGCGCGTGGCAAATTGAAAGCAAGCCCGCCGTTGCTCTCGCTTTGGCGAGGCAAGTGATGGTCGGTAATTATTATATCTATGCCGTCTACTTCTGCTTGGGCTACTTCAGCCACAGCAGTAATCCCCAAATCAATGGTTATTATTAACTTCACATTAGAATTTGCAAAATCTTTAACAGCATCTAAGTTGAGCCCGTAGCCTTCGGAATTCCTCTGTGGAATATAGACCTCGTAGTTCGTATATTTTATTTCTCTAAACAAATCTTGTAATATTACTGCTCCCGGAATGCCGTCACAATCATAATCAGCGTAAATAACTATCTTTTCATTGTTATCTATGGCTTCAAAGAGCCGAACGCAAGCCTTCTCCATGTCACGCATTAAAAATGGGTCATGCAAATCTCTTTGATAATCGGGTTCCAGAAAAATCTCCGCTTGCGCCTCGTCCGTAATGCCTCTCTTTGCTAAAAGAGTCCGCAGTAATTCACCATACTTTTGCATAAGTGGAATTTTAGCATATAATATAGAAAGTTTTGCAAAATAAAGTTTTTGAATGGTCTGGCTGGGGCGCGGGGCCCCAGGAAACCGAGGACCTGAAAAAACTTTGATTTTGTGAAACTTTCTATGAATGATTGTATTTTTTGCAAAATTATAAACAAAGAAATTCCTTGCGACAAGATTTATGAAAATGATAGTTTCTTCGCCTTTTTAGATATAGAGCCGGTCTCCAGCGGCCATATCCTCGTCATACCTAAAAAGCATTTCGTCTGGATGCAGGAAGCCGATGATGAAACCGTGTCGGAGATTTTTAAATTAGTTAAAAAATTAATGCTCTCCATAAAAAATGGATTATCATGCGACTATGTGCAAGTCTCCGTGGGAGGGACAGACGTACCGCATTTCCATATACATTTGATTCCAAGATATTTCAGCGACGGTCTGCCTAAATTTGCCACCAAAAAATATGAAAAAGGAGAAGTAGACGAGGTAATAAAAAAAATTATTTCTGCTATCGCATAAGTGGCATGAGAGCCGGGAGAGTTTTACCGGCTAAAAATTCCAAAGTTGCGCCAGCGGCAAGGCTCACGTGCGAATAATCTTCCAGATTTCCGTACTGGCGCGTCATGGCAATGGTATCTCCACCGGCAATAATGGTCTCTCCATTTACCTTTTTCATAGCAGTAAGTATTGCTTCTGACCCTTGTGTAAAATTTTTGTCTTCAAACTTGCCCATGGGACCGGCCAGAAAAACTGTTTTGGATTTTTCTATAATATCTGAAAACATTTTTTGTGTTTCAGGACCAATATCAAGCGCCGCCCAATTCTCCGGCACTTTATCAAAAGTGATATTGATAACCTTGGTTGATACACCATCAGATATTACCAAATCAGTCGGACAAATAATTTTATCTTTATATGTTTCCAATATTTCTTTGGCATATACGACCCAGTCTTTTTTCTCACGCTTTTTTTCATCGACAAAAACATCCTCAACGAAAGAAGACCCAAGTTCGTGACCTTGTGCTTTAAGGAAAACATTGGCGACAGCTCCGCCGACTAAAACTTTATCGGCTATTTTTAATAAATTATTTACTGCATCCACTTTATCAGAAATTTTTGCCCCACCGATAATTACAGTGAAGGGGCGTTCCGGACTCTCCAGTAATTTAGACAGCATTTTAACTTCACTTTCAAGATAGAGACCTGCAACAGCCGGTAAATGCCGTTCTATGCCAGTGGTAGATGCATGAATTCTGTGCGCCTGAGGAAAACCGTCAAACACTATATAATCCTTGCCTATGCAGAGTTTTTTGGCGAATTCATCATCATCATCAGTCTCTTCTTTATAAAATCTTACGTTCTCCAGCATCAAAATATCTCCAGCCTGCATTGCTATAATTCTCCTTTCTACCTCTTCTCCAATGCAGTCATCCACTTTACCAACCTTGCAACCCAAAAGCTCGCTTAGTCTTTTGGCATGAGGCGTGGTGCGAAGTTTCTCCACTACTTTCCCATCAGGACGCCCCACATAAGTCAAAATGACAATCTTACAATTTTCTTTTAAAAGATACTGCAAAGTTGAGAGCGTTGCCTTTATGCGCATGTCATCTGCGAGCCCTAGAGAGCCATTTATTTCCACGAGCTCAATATCGTAGGGCACGCGATAAAGAATAGTTTTGCCTTGCAAGTTTACACTCTCTAAACTTTTTAGCCTCATATTTTCTCTGCTATCTTGATAATTTCCACAAACTTTTTGGCATCCAAGCTCGCACGACCGGGTAGCAACCCATCCACGCCGCCATTCTTTAAAAAATCTTCCGCATTTTTTCCACTCACGGAACCGCCGTAAATAATTCTCACATTGGCAACTTCCCCGCCAAATTTATCTGAAAGAATTTTGCGGATAAAAATAGCCATCTCGCGGCAGTCCCCTGAAGTGGCATCTCTGCGATTAGCAGTACTTGATATAGCCCACACTGGCTCATACATAACAATAACTTTAGAAATAGAATTTTTAGAGACCCCATTTAAGCATTCCTCTAGTTGATTTTTAACCAAGTTAAAGTATCCGTGACTTTCATCTCGGATACTTTCCCCAATACAGAGTATCGGCCGAAGCCCAGCAGAGAGAGATTCTTTAACTTTTTTATTGACCACTTCACTTGTTTCGCCCAGTTCCCGTCTTTCTGAATGCCCCAAAATAACATACCGTATACCTGCATTATAAAGCATATGGGCGGAAATTTGCCCAGTAAAAGGACCAACTTCCCCCCAAAAGGCATCTTGCGCGCCTAGGGATATTTTTTTAGACAGTTTTTTCAGTCTTTCAATATATAAAACTGGCGGGCAAATAACTACATCTGTTTTTTTGATACCGTATATCCCCTTAGTAACACTGGAAAACAATTTTCCCGCATCTTTTAGTGTAAGCGGATTCATTTTCCAATTGCCAATAATAATTTTCTTCATAGCCGAAATTATAGCATATATTTAAAGACTTTATTGGTCTTCTTTCCAAGTTTGCACTTCCCAGCTCCCAGAAGGACCGCTCACAAAATTCACATTCATTAAGCCGGACTCATAAGTTAATGTCGCGCTGTTGGACATGCTTATCGTCTTAGCTATGGCTTCTTTGGCGCCGGCAGTGTTGGAAAATGAAATCGTTCCATACGGAGCAACAAGTATAACTGTGCCTGCGCTATTAGCGACATTTATTGCCGAGGACGATGTGGAAGTAGTGAGCATCATCATATAACTGCCAGAAACTCCAGAACCGCTAAAAGTGGCGGAATTAGAAGTAGAAACTGTACCATCAGAAATAATCATGCCACTGCCCGACCCATAAGAACCAGAAAGTTTAACTTGGGCGCTGTTTGATAAAACAATATTGCCAGTGACCCAGAGCGTACCCGAGATTGTTAAAATTCCGCTATTGCTCACATATAAATTACCAACTACTTTTTTAGGACCAATAGTAAGCGTCTCGCTATCTGATAAATTTATATCTCCGCTCTGGGTTCCGCCAGCAACTGCATCATCTTTCCACGATTGTACTTGTGAGTCAGAAATGGGGAAATTAAGAGGCGCTGGATCCGTTTGTGAAGTATCACAACTTTTATTGTTCCCACTGCCAGTCTGACAATAAAGACTGCCAGCGATAGTTGAATCATTCACAATATGTGCCGAAGCATTGCCAACCCCAGACTGACCGATAGTCATCCCGCTGATAGTAGAGTTTACGCCTCCAAGATAAGCTTTGAAAAAAGCGTCCAGCCCTGAAGGACTAGTATTATTCCACGTTGTAGTCCCATATTGCCCCAACTTGCCCAAACCACCCGCATATTGCGCGTTGTTTGCTCCCCAAATATAATAATTTGACGCATTAACACCGGCATCTATGACCAGCCAGTAAGTTGTGCTTGTAGAAAGAGTAACGTTTGGTGATAAAGCAATATTTACCCATCCGTAAGAACCCGTCACACTCGAAGCTGAAAGCGTTCCTGTGGCAAGAGAACTGGTTGCAGGCTTTCCGCTTGAATCCGCAGTAATTCGAACGGTAGCGTTGCTTGGCGAGCCGACTTTTTTGATATACAAAGAAATTTGGGTAATAACATCAGAGCTAGCAACGGTAAAGCTTTGCGCGCCGTCTTGGGTACTAGTAGCATTGCCAAATAAAATTGTGTCTGTCGGCGTACCAGTGTCATTAACTTGGTCAATAATTTCCGCAGTACGGTCAGCGGCCATAGCAGTCCCAGTGATTGTGGCGCTATTAGAGCCGGTAATGTCGCCATTGACGTACACATTGCCGTTGATTGTGGCGCTATTAGACATAACTAAGCCGCCATTGCCAATTTGCATGCCGTAATTAAAAGAAACACCGTTGTTAGTGGTTAATATCTGTAATGTCTGTCGTGGCATCGTTGGAATCTAGAGTAATTGTTTCACTAGCTCCTATTGCCATATTATTTAGTATCCTGTATAACGCATCTTCACTGCCGGACTCGGCCAAGAAATATGATTTTTTAGAATTTAAATATACACTGGCATTTCTAAATTCACGCACTGCCGGCGCCACAAGTCCGGAAATTATCGCCAAAGAAATAAACGTAAAAAAGATAACAGATATGAGCATGGCCGCCCCTCGATTTCTTTTTATTTTTTTAAAATATTTTCTCATGGTCAATATATACCCCTAAGCACAATGGTGTCGTAGAAATCTTGGGTGCGATTTAATTTGTCGTTGCTCGACCTGACAGTGAAAGCTATTTTCACGGCCTTGCCTTTAGTGGTAGTTATTTGGGTAAAAGTTAGAGCAGTAACTGTGATATTGAGAGTATTCAAATTTCCGGTAAGAACTCCATTTTCTAAAAGCTGTATATCTGTACCAGAAAGCAAGAACTCTACAGTTTTATTTGCCCCACCATTGTCTGTAGAATCAAGGTTTAAATCAGTGGCGCTAATTGAGCTAATGTTGTAAGCCTGTCTTACTTCCCTAGAGATACGCTCCATAATAACTCCGCTTTGTATTAATTCGCCCTGAATGGAAGTTTCTCTGAAAGACCGAGTCATGACAATCATGGCGTTAATAACTACTAAAGAAAGAATCGCAAAAAAAGCAATATAAAAAAGAAGTTCCAGAATCGCATAACCTTTTTTATAATTTTTAATTTTTAATTTAGTAATTTTCATTTATTTTTAAGAAAAAATATTTATTATATAAAATTTCAAAGTCTTGGTTACAGTTGTGCCGGCTTCAGACCAAAATACAGTTACAGTTACTAATTTTGTTCCTGTGTCATCCGTCCCACCACTTGTGACTATGTCTTTTGTAACATTATCTCTACTGACACTTGCAACAGTCACAGTGCGGGTAAAAATTCCCACAGTATTCGCTGTGGCTGATAATGTCCAAGTCCCGCCTGAAAAAGTGGTATAGTAATTTGTCCCTGCGGTGAGAGAAGAGATGTTACTCCAAGCATTATCGCGAAGTATCCGGACAGCTTCAGCTCCTTCTTCTAACAAAAAGCCAGCTTGGGTGGCGTGAAAGGCTTGCCTCATGACATAAATAGATTTTTGAGATACTGCCATGGCTGCTAAAATCGAGACAGTAATAATAGATGCAACGATAAGTATCTCAATTACCATGAAACCCCGCCTGCAACAGCTATGCTGTAAGCATTGCGGGCAGGCTTTATTTTTTTTAAAAAAATTTAGCATTTAGTTTGAGCTCCCAACCCCAGTGGCTGAAATCGTAATAATTTTGGAATAATTTGTAGTAGAAAGAGTTACTGTGCCAGTAACGCTAGGACTTCCAGAAAGACGATTGAAGTAAATATCTGAGCCTCCTCCCCCAAGTGTAATGGCGGATATCGTTGCCGGCGAATCTATGGATGACAAAATGTCACTGACTCCATTTTTTAATACTTGATTTTCTTTAATATATGAAAATTGCGGCAGTACAATTAAAGCCATTATGCCGATAACGACTATGACTATCAGTAGTTCAATAATTGTTATCCCCTTTTGATAAAAGTTTTTCATCATTTAATTTATACTGCCTAAAATTGAATATAGCGGCGAGACCATGGAAATGGCGAAAAATCCGACCCCAGCGCCAATGACAACCATGAGCACTGGCTCGATGATCGTCGAAAGGTTCTTTGTTTTATTTTCAATTTCCTCTTCATAAAACAAAGCGACTTGCAATAACATATCTGATAATTTTCCAGTTTCTTCTCCGACTTGGATCATCTCCGACATCATTACCGGATAAAGATTTTGACTATTTTCAAAAGCTTGAGAAAATGGGGCTCCTTTTTCGACTGCCAATTTAGCTTCACTTAAAACTTGCTTGTAGTAAATATTTTGCACTACGTCTTGCGTAATTTCTACTGCCCGAGTGATGGAAACCCCCGCCAGCAGCAAAGAATACATGGTGCGGGCGGTGCGGGCGGTATTTAGTGACCTTGCTAAATTCCCGATAATTGGAATTCTAATAACGGTGTAGTCAATGTATTTCGCCATAAACTTAGAAATAAAAAGAAAATACAAAAGCAAGGCTGTGCCAATTATCATTATGAAGGTTAGAATCAAGTGGTTGGAGAAAAAGTTACCTAGAAAAATAAGGACACGAGTGGAAGTGGGCAAAACAACACCGAGTTCTTTAAAGGTGCTGGCGAGAGTCGGCACCACGAAAGCAAACATTAAAACACCGATAACCACCATGGCGGAGAGAATCACTCCGGGATAAATTAGCGCCCCTCTGATCTTTCTGGTTAATGAATGCGATTTTTCCAAATTAATTCCGATATCGGAAAGCGCCCCATCTAAATTACCGGACTCCTCGCCAGCCTTGGTCATGGATACAAAAAGTTTTGAAAAAATGTCAGGGAATTTTAAAAGTCCGGAAGATAATGTTTCTCCAGAATTTATGTCATTGGATAGAGAAGTCAGAACCTTGTCCATCTTAGCGTTTTTTGTCTGTTTTTTTAAAACTGATAAAGCCCGAAAAAGTGAAAGCCCAGCTTTCAGCATCCCACTTAAATTTTTTGTGAAAACAATCTGTTCGTTAACGCTGATTCTAGAAAAAACATTTGTGAGCGCCGACAGTTTGCTGAGAAAATTTACGTTTTCTTCGGTAACAGACAAAGGTATCAGACCGCGCGCGCGCAGGTCGCGCGCGAGTGCCAGACGACCTGCCGCCTCCAAAACTCCCTCTGTTATATCCCCTGCCTTTGATTTTGCCTTGTATGAGAAAAACATCCCAGTACTAAAATTTTAAATTGTTAATAATAGTGGTCATTGTTTTTAATCATTAATTTAGTACGGGACAGGTATTTATTCGGAAACAACTCTAAATACTTCCTCCAAAGTAGTTACACCTAAAACTGCTTGGAAAACTCCGTCTTCGAGCATGGTCATCATACCTTCTTTTTTAGCCTGTATTTCTATGTCATCTTGAGACTTGCCAGCTATAATCATATCTTTAATGGTAGGACTAACTTTTAAAACTTCATGCATGCCCGTACGGCTGGAATATCCATCTTCAAATTCACTAGTTTTAATCGGTTTATAGAAAGGAATTTTGTCCCAAGTATCATTCGGGCCTATAATATTTTCAGTTTTTAAAAATCCCAAAACTCTTTCCAGCTCAACAACTTTGGCAAGATTTTTTATCTCGGCCGGGGATAAGAAATATTTTTCTTTACTGGGAGTCAACCTACGGACTAATCTTTGGGCGATAATTGTTTTTACCGTCGCTGTGATTAAAAATGGCTCAACTCCCATGTCTACTAATCGAGGAATGGCGCCGGCGGCGGAGTTGGTATGAATCGTAGAAAGCACTAAGTGGCCTGTAAGCGAAGCATTGACAGCAAGCCCAGCTGTCTCGCCATCTCGTATCTCCCCCACCATTATTATGTCCGGATCTTGGCGCAGAAGTGACCGCAATCCGTTCGCGAAGGTCAGCCCTATTTCTGGCTTTACTTGGGTTTGATTCACTCTCGGCATTTGATATTCAATCGGGTCTTCCACGGTTGAAATATTTACCTCCGGTTTGTTTAAGATATCAAGCATGGTATAGAGTGTGGTGGTCTTACCGCTACCAGTAGGGCCAGTGGCCAGCACCATTCCCGTCTTTTGAGTTAGAGAAGCATGAATTCGCTCCAGTCCTTCGCCATGGAAACCAAGAGCTTCCAGCGAAAACCCATGATTATTTTCTTTTAAAATTCTCATCACGGTTTTTTCTCCGAAAAAAGTAGGCAAGGTGGAAACACGAAAAGAAATTTTCTCTCCATCTTGTTCTTTCTTGAATCTGCCGTCTTGCGGTAATCTTTTTTCATCCAGTTTTAAATTAGCCAACACTTTAATGCGGGCAGTTATGCCAGCCCCAGCAGCTTTGTCGAGCACCATAGCATCATGCAGTATGCCGTCTATCCTGTAGCGTACTGTGAGCTCCTTTTCCCCCGGCTCAATATGAATGTCAGATGCATTTTGCAAAATTGCATGGAAAATCAAGGAGTCGACAATTTTTACTACCGGTAAATCTTCCGCCATTTGCTTTAACTCCGACTCGGATTTCTCGGGCATTTTTTCGGCATCTGGAGAAGAATTTTCCCCGAGTGTTGTAGACTCTTTTTGTATAATATTTTGAAATTCGGCCTTTAGACTTTTCCTGTACTGTACAAGTACGGCCTTGATTGAGACTGTGTCGGTAAGGCGAGGAAGAATTTTAAGCCCAGAACGCTTTTTAATAAAATCAATGACTGGTAGGTCATCGACATCCAGCATGGCCACCTCCAGACTATCTTCATTTTTCTTGTAGGCAACAATGTTGTAGTTATGCGCTATGGGTTCAGGAATGAGAGATAATACGGAAAAGTCAATTTTCTGACTAGTTAAACTGATAAACGGTATTCCTAGAACAAAAGCCTCCATGCGTTTTAGATCAGTTTCCGATATCTTGCCTGAAGATAAGAGAACGTCTCCGATTTTCTGCTTTTTTGCCTCCGCTTCTTTCACTCCGAGCTCAAAATCAGAGCGCGTTACTAGACCGGACTCTAAAACAAACTTTTTAAACTGTGCTTCATTTATTTGCATTCACTTAAGTATAGCAAAAAATCCCCCAATTGGGGGATTTTTTGCTAATTTTCTATGAAGCTTGGTTTTTTCTGATATTTACAAGGAAGCGCTCTGCCGTAATTGCTAGCAAATGGATTACGGCATACTTTCCCAGAAGTATATGTGCAGGAGGCGCTGGCTCCAAGGTTGTTAGCCTCTGGGTCGTTGCAAATATTTGGACTATCGTAGGTACAAGGTACAGGATTGCCGTTGTTGTTGGCAGATGGGTCGTCACAACGTTGTACGTCAATAACAACATAAGAGCACGGAGTAGCTCCTCCGAAATTAACAGCTGCTGTATCTTCGCAAGTAGCAACTGACTTTGACTCTGAACAAAATGAATTTTTCGCAGCATTACCTTTGCATGTCCAAGTCCAAGTATCAGTCGTGCCGTCGTCACGGTCAACGCCTCCATCTGGAACATAGGTCCCTCCTACTGAACAGTTATAGTGTGTCGGCGCGGCGATAGGTGCACATAAACCATTGGCGCGACCACCACTGCAAGATTGAACGTTACATAATTGAACGGAATCACCAGAGCAAATGGCGCCACCGTTATTCGGCGCCGGATTGTTACAAAAACGAGTTTGTATACCCCCTCCGCAGATTTCACTGCAATTTCCCCAATTGCTCCACCCCCCGTCAATCGGTACCAGAGGAGCATCAACGACAACATCAAGGTGTTTGCTGAAATTAGAACCATCTATCCCATTACAACTTAAGTCGTAAGCCGTATTGGCAGTTAGAGCACCAGTTGATTTTCCTGTTTGACTTGCTGTGCCAGTCCAACCTGTAGGGGCGACTGTACATGAACTGGTGTTGGCAGTAAACCAAGTAATGGTGGCTGAAGAATTATAAGAGATAGTACATATAGTGTCTAAATCATTACACCTGATCCAACCAGAAGGCTGTGCGCTCGGCGCACACTTACTTCCGTCCCAAACCGTACCGACATCACAAGAAGCATTTATCTCTGTAGAGTCTAAAACAGTAGGAGTCCCGCTAATATTATGATATAGGTAGAAAATACTTTCTCCATTGTTGACTGCATTATTTACATTAGTCCCAGAAGTATTGAAAGAAACATGAGTGCCATTTGGATTGTTTCTGGTAACTTCCGTAGCCCCAGCAGTAAGATTTTGAGTGCTCCAAGTCACTGACGAATTACAGGTAGACGCACCACTTGCGATAACGCAAGAAGTGGCGGAGATGTCCCCCGCAGGCACTGCGGTGCTAGTAACCGTGATATTTGTCCAGATCCCGCAGTTATTGTTCTCGTCTGATTCAGTGATAGTCCCCGAATTTCCGGACGAACTCTTGTCCGCGCAAACACGAATAGAATAGTTCCCTGTGGAAGAAAAAATGTGTGATTTCGTACTCGTACTCTGTGAACCGGCATTAAGAGTTCCCATGTTGGTTGCTCCTAGGTCAGTGATAGTACCACCTCCGTTGATAGCAGTAGCAACTTGAAAGAAGTTGAAGAAAGAGTTTCCGGTAGAAACACTGCCAATATTGGAAACAGGAGATGAGAATGTAGTCGATATATTAACCGTGGCAGTTGTTGGCGTAACAGCGCCAGCTGTCAAATCAGCAGCCAGAGAAACACATTTACTAACATTGACATCCCAGTTAGTGCCAGTGTCGCAGACAGTGGAAACTTTTGTTTCCGCAAGTTTGTTGCCGCTGTTGTAAAGGAAAAAGTATACACCCAAATCATTGTATGGAACAGTAAAAGAATCAGTGCCTGAATATATATTGAAGTAATTTCTATTGCCCATTCCGTTGGCAGTTATAGCTGTCACAGCTCCTTCATGGTTTGTTACACTCCAAGACAGATTTATATTACAACTATTTTGTCCCGCGGAAATTACACAAGAAGAAAGTCCGGGAGGGTCAGTGGGAACAAGAGTGCCGGACATAACTGGAATAAATGAAAAGGTTGCAGAAACAATACAGTTACTGACAATAGGGCCGGTTGTATAATTAGCAGTACCTGAGCCGTCGCAACCGGTGACGGAACCTATGGAATAACCGGAGTCAGGGGTAACAGTAAAGGTTGTAGTTAAACCATGGTCCACTGATCTGGAAGCTGGAGATATTGAACCGCCGGGACCTGCAGATGTAGTAACGGTGTATTTATTAATGTTGAACGTAGCTGAGACAGCGCAATCGCCAGTAATAGGTTCAGTAGTGTAAGTGGCGCCAAATAATAAACCATTACAACCAGTAATAGAATATGTGGAATAGCCCGTGTCTGGGGTAACAGTAAAAGTGGCTTTATCACCGTAGTTTACTTTTTGAGAAGTACTGGAAGAAACGGAAGCGGCGAGGGCTGGAGTGGGAGAAAAAATGGAAGAAATAGCAAGCGCTGAAATAGAAGTAGGAGTAGGAGAAAATGCCACGGATCCCGAACAAGCTAGAGGGTTACCGAAACTGTTTATACTACTGCATCTATTACCGCCTCCATCAACGATCATGGAGGCAGGATAAAATTGTGGTGGATTCATGTTTGTAACACCAAAGTCATTGTTACTAAACCGATTGTTCCCAAGGACTAGATTTTCCGGATTGATTATTTCCACTAAATGCGTTATCAACAAAATAAACGTAAGTTTCGTTGGGTTGTAATCCAAAAACCCGAAAAAAGTAAAACATGTTAGGAGCATCACTGATTATATTGTCGGAAATTATATTTCCCTTCCAACTATTGCGGTACCAAGCGCCTATTCCGCACAGACCAGAATTGGAAATTGTATTGCCACTCATAATGGTATTTCTGATAAATCCGACAGTTTCTATCCCGCAATCCCAATTGTTTTTGATGATATTGTTTTGAACAAAATCATCTCTTTCATCGTCAAGAACAATGCCGTCATCTGCTCCTATTTCTTCACTGAGTACACCCCTAGCTTTTCCATCAATATTATTGTTCACAATTCGATTATTAAAGCCTCCGGCTGAAACAACAACTCCCGGATAAGAAGAACGTCCCAAACTTGATGGACCTATGACCACACTAAATGAGTTATTTTCTATGATACTTCCGTTGGTATAGTATTGCGAATAAGATGCATCGAAAGTATTATTTTTGATCGTGAGGTCGGAGCTATTAAAAACCTGCATAGCATATTTCCCAACTGTATTTTTTCTGATGGTGCCTTGTGTACTGTTTCCAATATATACTGGACTACCCCCACCAGCAACGATTGTACATGATTCGAGAGAAAAATTATTTACATTTTTGAAATAAACTGTCGCCATGCCACTGTAAACATTTGATCCGGTAATTGAATAGTTGTTGCAGTTAAGATGCACATTTGAAACATCATGCACATTCAGACACATGGTACCCGAAGAAGATATGTTTCTGTCTAAAGTATAATTCCCCGGGGTTTTAATCTCGCCACACGAAGAAATCGTGTTTGTGTTTAATGAACTTGGCGCAAGAGAAATAGAGCCCCCAGGACCGGCAGTGGCAGTGACGGTGTATGAATTAAGCAAACATTTACCGTCAGTCCAGGTGGTATTATTGGCACAATCAGCAGTGGCAGCACTGGTAGCAAGAGGTTTAGAATTGTTGTAAAGATAGAATGTTCTGCTGTTGTATGGCACAGATACGGCTTGAGTACCTGACTGGGGAGTGGACAAAGAATTGGAAACATTTATATTGGTCATACCGCTGGCTGTAATAGCTGTTGGGGTGCTTTCCGGATTATTTATGTTCCAAGACAGGTTTGCGTTACAACTATTTTGTCCTGCCGAAATAGTGCAACTAACAGATGGATCTAACCAGCCGGACATACAGCCGGTAGGAGTTATGGAAACGGCATTGCTGTAATTCTCCCCAACCCCGTTGTAAGATGCAATCATGTAATAGTTGCTGGAAAATTGCATTGGGGTTGGGTCAGTATAGCTCGTAACATTGGCTCCAACGGTAGCATAGTATCCACCAATGCTGAAGCTTTGGCTTCGACTACGGTAAATTCTAAACCCAGTTTCGTTGTTGGAATTATCCTGCCAAGTCAGGCGGATAGCTCCACAGATAGCGTTGCTCGCTTGCAGGTTAGACGGAGCCGCTGGCAACGGTACAGCACACTTACTCCCATCCCAAGTAGTGCCGGACACGCAACTGGCAGTGACAGCGCTTTGAGCAAGTTCGGTATTATTATTATAAAGAAAGAAAGTGGCGGTGTTGTATGGCACAGGAAAAGGAACATTAGTGCCAGAATTTTGAAGAGGTGGATTAAAACCGGAAGATGGATTTCTAGTAACAGAAGAAGTGCTCACAGGGTTAGTGGTAGTCCAAGAAAAATTTATGTTACAGGCGGAAGCTCCAGATGCGATAATACAAGAAGAAAGTCCGGGAGGATTAGTGGGAGCAAGAGTGCCGGACATAACAGGGGCAGTAACCACCACCGTCGCTGTGTCTATAACATCAGGCACTCCTGACTTTGAACAGGTAATATTGTAGGTATAGGTTTGAGCAGTCAGACCTGTTCTGTTTTCAGTTCCACCACTAGCTGTTTTGGCTCCACTCCAACCGTTGGATGCTATACAACTTGTCGGATTACCGGTGGTTGTCCAAGTCAGAATAGTAGAGTTGGTAGGTAGAGTCATAGAAGGTGGATTGGCAGTGAGAGAGACGGTGATAGGAGAAACAGGAGTGGTAGCTGTCACTGCAGCAGTTGCCTGTCTCCAGTTTGAAGAATTCTGCCAGTAGTTGGTCGTAAACGGGTCTGAACCTTGATATTTCAAAACAGCTACTCTGCCGGTGTAAGTACCAGCAGAAGAATAATTGCAGTTATTGCTTGAGTTGGCAGTTGTACTTGAAGTATACGTCACAGACCCACCATCGTTATTAAATGGAGGATTAGAACCACCCGGAGGAACGGCTACTGGATTTGGGGCATTACAGAAGAAATAATAATAATATTTCCATCCTGCAGAGTCGCCAACGGCTGCGCGGAGAGATACTCCGTTTAATGGCGCAGGTCCTGAGTTAGGATTAGCCGTAAGAGTTACACTACCTGAAGTTGGAGGTGTTGTACAATTTGGAGGTGTTCCTGTTTGGCCAGAAGGACACGTAGGCGACGGTGGCGCTGTAGTTGTAATACAAGCACCACTAGTCCAAGTGGTTCCTGCCACACAGCTTGAAGTAACAGTTACCCCAGTGCCATTTGGAGAAGTGGGAACGAGAGATTTAGCGTTGTTATAAAGATAAAAAGTTCGACTACTATACGGAACAGCAAAAGATTGGGAGCCGGAATTTCCACTTACATTAACAGCAGGCGCATATGGTGAAGCAGCAGCTGTCACAGCAGATGTAGCTTCTGGATTAGTTGTGCTCCAAGTTAAGGTTACGTTACAAGTAGAAGCACCAGAATAAATTTCGCAAGAGGTTGACGACGGAGTAAGGGTGCCCGACATAACAGGTGTAGCGCTGACAGTAACTGCGCAAGCACCCGTGGAGCCTCCACTGGTCACGGATATATTTTTCTGCCCTGTGGAACCAAAGTTTACGGTAACCGTCTTGCCGCTAGTGGAGCTGAAATTGCCACCTGAAGCTGACCAAGAATAATTGCTACCGTCACCGCTTCTCCCAGTCAAAGTGGTATTTTGTCCAACCAAAACAGTCGTGGGGTCAGCGCTACAAGTGGGAACAGGAGTTACGACTGTAGGCACAACGTAACTAATGGCAATATCCTTTGAATCACCTGAAACAATTGTTCCATTTTCTCCAGTAGCTTTTATCCTCATAACTCCTGTGTAAGTTCCAGGAGTAGTTGGAGTATTAGAGTCAAGTGTTACAGAAAAAGATTTGCTGGAGTTGGCAGTAAATGATTCTGAGTCAGGACAATCTATTGAACTTGATGTAAGACCAGGAAAAGCTGTTGGAACAGTACATATAACACCAAAACTTCCACCACTTGTCGCACTTTCATTTTTTACAGTAGCCGTGTCACTTTTTTTAGTCGGAGTAAGGTCAAATTTAGTTACTAAAACAGACATAGTGGCTGTGGGGGTAGGGACAATAGGAACATCGGCAACTGTTACAGTCGGACCTTGAATTCCTTGATAATCTCCGTGGCCATCTTGAATATATAAATCATATGAGTAAGTTCCGACGCCAAGCCCAGAGTCTGTCACATTGCCAGAATTGTTCCCGCTGTTCCAAACCGCATTATTTTTTCTAACTTGACCAGAACTAGGCAAACCACTGGTTACATTCCAACTAATTACTGGGCTACAAGGAGCGGTGCATGATACAGACCCTCCGGGACTAGCGTTGCTACTGGTGACAGTGGTACCACCTGCGCTAACGGAAATCGTTCCGGTGTCCCATACACATCCATTGTTTAAAGTATATTGCCCGGGACTACAGAGATTTTTTGTGTAGCTATATTCAATGCTTCCATGAAAGGTATTACTTGATGATATCTCATCTCTTTTTTGCAGAGCCAGAAGAGAAAAAGTAAAAGTATCGTTGTCCGTTGAGCCAGTCATAGAGAGAGGATAAAAATCAGTGTAGCCACTTCCAGCTTGAGCATCACCACTACATCCACCTGACCAACCAGCGCTGGTATTTACGACAACATTTCCGTTAAATGTGCCGGAAAATCCTATCTGATCATCCCATACTCCATTGCCTCCGATCCAAGCATTAGTAATATAAAAAGACCTGTCTTCGGTAATGGAAAAAGAAGTACCGTTGCTTGCATTACAAGCAGAGTTTGCCCAGCCGGAGACATTGAGAGTGGAAGCATTGGCAAGGTTTACCCCAAAAAAAATAGAGATAATTATGCTTGCGAATAATAATGTGTAATGTTTGTTTTTCATTAATTTGTTAATTTTTGATAATTCATTTCCACTTTTACTAAAGAATTCTTCTTCTCAAGCATGATTATTTTTCTTTCTTTTTCATTCCCATAAGAAATAATGGTGCCTGTTTTGGCTCCAGAAAAAGTAAAATTCATGCCGGCTTTTTTCAAAGCATCTTTCAAAAATAAAATTGTGTTGTCCAAGCTGTTGGTAGTGGTATAGCTTGCTAATAAATACTCCAATATATTGGAAGGTTTCTCGGTGGCCTTTACAAAAGTCAAAATCTCATCAAAGTTGAGTCCCATCCTCGACTCGAACTCTATCTTATCAAAAGGAGTTTCCGTGCCGGTAACCACAATTTCACCTGTTTTAAATTCCATTTGTTTTAAATAGTTCTTGGCGGCAACATTTTCGGGTTCTAATGCAAGAACTTTTTGAAAACTATCTTTTGCATCTTTAAATTTTCCGAGGTCAAACTGGCAAGCTCCTAATGCGCTCCAAATTTGCTCGGCGTCGGCATTTGTTGAGAGATACGCTTCAGCTTCTTCTAAAACTTGAGAGCATTCGTGAGCTAGCACTAGCTTGTTGAGCTTGTAAACTTTATCGTCCAAAATTAACTTATCTTTTTGTTCATTTTGAATATTTTGAACTTTATAACTCGGGTACCAGAAAACTATCAAGACCAAAATAATAACAGCAACTAGTCCTAGGCCTATTTTAGAATTCTGGGTCATCATATATATAGAACAATTATATACCCTGCTATACTGCAATGCAATAAAAAGTTATACACCAAATCAATTTTGGGCAATAAAAAATGCCAGAAGACATTTTGCTTCCGGCACATATAAAAACGATATGAACCAGAAGCAAAAGGCTTCTGGGGGCGGTGCTCCTCGCACCGCCCTAATTCCCCCTCACTCTGTCCACCGACAGGGTGAAGAAATTTTCTCCGTCTGTGACGAGTGGCATGACGGCCACCGGCAGACTGGAGTCGATTCGGATGAACTCGACTCCTGAAGAAAACTTTGAGAACAACTCCCCCAGGAAAAGGG
>Ga0075870_118_pt1 | contig 16580 bp, 17 predicted proteins | sample RifGroA1_FD_67971 | JGI IMG/M metagenome (GOLD analysis project Ga0075870, IMG submission 67971) | Parcubacteria (Nomurabacteria) bacterium GW2011_GWA1_40_8
TTATAAATGATATTATTGCGAATCAGATGTGCCGCTGTGGTGCTTGAGTTCGATGATCGTATCACTAGTGGTCTTTGGGTATCCCCTGTTGTACAATCATGTAATAGACAACCTTCAATAGTACAATTACTTCCAGCCATTCTAATCATACTACCAAACGAATCGGTCGCTGTCTTCAGGTTTTTTATTTCAAGGCTGTCAACACGTGTATGATTATTAGTAAGTGTTAGTATTGCGGCATTAGCAGCTAGCGCTGTGTTCTCATTGTCAATAACAACACCTGCGCCAGCAGTCCCGTTATTTCTGACGGACGCCGTCAGCCACCAATAACGCGTTGCGTCAGTGGTGGCTCCCGTAATATCAGGTCGTTCAAGGAAGGGTGCGTCCGGCAAACAGACACCCTTTTCTATCACATCAGCTGTAACAAAGTTTGCATTGACTGCAACTCTGGCTGTAACCCATTCACCAATACTGGCATATGCGCGATTATCTCCGCTTAATGCGGTAGTTGTGCCATCACCACCAGCAGTACTGCCGGCACTTATATATCGAGTAACAGTTGTTGCCATTGTTTATTATGTATGAGTTATATAATCCATACTAGGATTAAAGTAAATCTCATCTGCAGTTAAAGCGTACCCAAGCACTTTTATTATATGGTCAACGGTTGAGGGCTGGGTGACAGTAATATCTCCTGCTGTTGTGGCATATACAACAGAACCAATTGTTAATGCTGGAAAATTAGCGTCAGCTCTGCAAATACCCTGAAGAAGAATTGTTGTTGCGCTTGCGTCCCCTGCGGCGGCCAATACGCACATACCCGTTCCACCTCGAAGGTCTCCATCTGCTGCTACTGCGGCACTGACGCTTCCCTTGAACCACTTGCCTGCTGTAACGTCCAGAACTATAACATCTCCAAAAGCAAGTGCTTCGCCTGCAGTTCCGGTTACTGTTATTCCAGAATACTTACCATCAGCCGAACCTGCTGGGTCAAGAGCAATAGAGGCATTCTCTGACAGACTGATTGTCCCAGAAGCATTTATGGGCAAAGAACCCATATCCATTCTATTTTTCGACATTTTTATAACCATTTTTATTTACTCTCCATTATCCATTATAAATATCTCTTCCCCAGTTTTATCGTAAACAGTCAAACCCCTTTTATTTTCAACTGTTCGAAAATTTGTGAAATTAGTTTCCACCGTTGGGCCATCGAGAAATTTCGAAAAGACCGGCCCCAAAACTTTGACCACTACAAACACCCCGCCTCCAATCAGCATGACTTTTAAAAAATTTCTTCTTTTCTTATCTATGATAATCTCACCCATTGCTTAAAAAATTTATTTATCCTCTTTTATTTTTGTTATTTCTTCGTCCATTTCCGCTTTTCCTTTCTTAAACTCTCCGGTAAATCGTCCCATACCTCGGGCTAATTCAGATATTTTGCTACCGCCGAAAAAGAGCACAATAACTGCAACTATGATTAAAATTTCTGGTACTCCAAGTCCAAACATATTTTTATTTTTCCACCTTAATCCGATTAATTCGACCCTTTACATATTTATTTTACTCTTATCAAATTTTTTAGTCAACAAGTATCCAAAAAAATAAAGCATAATTAAAGGAACAAACAACAAAAACATGGTAATACCAGTCCCATCTGGAGTAATTATAGCAGTAAAAACCAAAAATAACAAAAATGCGTGACGAAAATGACTTTTCCAAAAGTCTGATTTTATAATACCCAAAAAAGAAAGAATAGCCATAAAAATCGGAAGCAAAAACATAATTCCAGTAATCGTCATCAGGCTAAAAACAGAAGACGTAAATTCTGCTAGCGAGAAAAATGGTATTACGCCTAGATGTATGGCGTAAGGATAAAGTACTTCAAAGGTAGTAGGAATAACATAATAATAAGAGAATAAACATCCAATAAAGAAAAGCAGGCTGGACGGGATCAAAGATTGTAAAAGTAACTTTTTCTCATGGGAAAAAAGAGCGGGCTTTAGATAACTAATAATTTTATACAGAAAAAAAGGGAAAAGAATAACAAAAGCCAGGAGCATTGAAAGCTCTATTTCAAAAACGAAAGCAGTAAGTGGATTGGTGACAATGAGTTCCACACCACTTGGCAGTAGATCACTTTTTATTTTTTGAAAAATTTGGAGAGTTATGGGATTATCTAAAGGAAAAAGAAAAAAGGAAAGAGAAAAACCGAGAAATAAAAAAAGGAATAATGAGATATTTTTTATAAAAACTTTAACTTCTTCTAAAATTGTCATATTGACTATTAAACTTCGTCAAAGGTAAGTATGACATTAGCTCCAGAATCCAGCATATCAACAGTTGTCGCTCCAGTTTGTTTAAGTCTGAAATTATTATTAAGAATTATAGAAGTTTCTACTATGATATTTCCATTTTCAGCCGGAGCAGAAGGCGCGCAAGACCCGCCGGCGCAAACCCAGAAATTTTCTTCCAGCAATCTGACATCCGCGCCAGAGGAAGAAATCCGAAGTTCACCTGACGAATCAGCATAAAGCTCACCATATGCAGAGCCATCTGCAGAGGTCAATCGTAGTTGAGCCGCAGCGGCATCCAAGACATCAAGCGGAGCATCTGGACCTGTCGTGGCAATTCCTACCCTCCCGGCCCCCACTACAAGTCCATAGTTGTTGCTACCCCCAGAAGCGGTAGTATAGAGTGCAACATTAGTAGAAGTGCCAGTGTGAGTATTGGCAAAATATGCGCCATAAGTTGTCTGGGCTCCAGTAGCGTTAGCGCCTGAAAGCGAAATATTTAAACCTTTTTGATTTGTTAAGCCGGCAGTGCCAGTGACGGCCAAATCAACTAAATTTCCTGAAGTTAGTGATGAAGAAGCTATGGAAAGTGCTTTACCTGTAGTTAAAGCATTAGTAACAATAGATTGTCCGATGCCAGTAGTCAGTCCAGAGTATGTCTGCAAGAATTGGGTACCTGCGGTTGAAGCAGTGGATGAAAGGTCAAGAAGCACACCCGTGGTGGTGGATGTATCAATCCCTGTTGAAGACACCCGAAACATTGACCCACCATCGGCAATAACTGAAGTAGTATGCGTGAGTCCAAGTAATCTACCTGTAGTCAAGGCATTGTCAGTGATAGTAAGAGCATTTTGAGTAGTGGCTGTCCAGTCCATTGTTTGGGCTGTCGTACTGAATGCTATTGCCCCATCTCCGGCTGCATCTCCAATCGCACTCCAGGCAGTGGCTCCGCCTGTGTCAGCATCTCCGGCACAATCCCAGGTATCAGTGCTTTCAACCCATTTTAGAATTTGAGTATCACTACAACCTTGCAGTAAAGATAAGCCATCAGATTCAGTTTCAAGACCTGTAGCTGATGTAGCAATACCAACACCATTTCCACCAGCAAATAAAGTAATAGCATCCGCATCAATAAAACCGGTAGAGAGTGTCAGAGCTACGTTTGAAGAACCAGCTTGAAGAGTACTAGATGTATCAAATGCGCCATCAGATGTAATCGCTCCAATCCCCGTCATAGCTCCAGTAGCGTCAATGTCCCAGTCGGAAGAATTGATGGCAATGGTTCCTGTACTTGTTCCAAGAGTTAAAGCAGTATCCCAACCGTCTCCGATGTTGATGGCCGACGCAGTTAATCTAGCGGCATCAGCTCCTTGAGTGAGAGCCCCAATCGAGAGACCATTGATGATGTCAGTGCCAGCCGCATTGGTAGGAGTGAAAGCGGCTACATCAATGACCGTGTAAGTTAAAGTGTCAGTGGCTCCCCCAGCAAAAGCAGGAGCAATGTCAATCACTTGATCAGAAGCGTTAGAGACAGAGTTGGTGACTACAAAAGAGCCAGTACCAGAAGCTAGAGTAAGGTCAGCGTTAGCGTCAATAGTGGTGCCACCCAATGTGGCGGTGCTGTCAACATTCAAAGTAGATGTGGTGGATATGGCGCCATGGCGCCCGCGCAAGCAAAGGCTCCAGAAGAATTAGTCAAAGTACAGCCGGTAGATCCAGAACCTCCGCCTAAAACCAAGTCACCAGTGGCTGTGCCGTTTAAGTTAAGAGGGTCTGTACCTTTGGAATCAATGGAGAGAGCAATGTGAGTATCTCCCCCAGTAGCGGCAAGAGTGACGACTCCATCAGCCGCGGCATTGGCTAAAGTAATCTCATCCACGGCTGAAGCTACAGTATCTAAAATGATAAGTTCATTGCCATTGGCATCAGCGATGAAGCCAAGATCGGCAAACTTTGGAGCGGTGAGAATTTTACCGGAGAAAGTTTCAGTACCTGCTAAAGTTGCCAGTGTGCCTGTTGTGGGAAGGGTGACATTGGTTGCTCCGGTGGTAGTTAGAGTCAGAGAGTTAGCGCCAGAAGTAATGAAGGCGCCAGCCAAAGTAAGAGTGCTACCTTGCACAGAAGTTAAATTGGCCAATGTATCAATAGCTGCTTCGATAGTGGTTTCAGAAGTAGCATCAAGAACATCTAGACCATTTAATGTTCCTGTATTAGTTAAGGTTAAAGTGTCAGTATTCACTACTCCTGTAGTAGTAAAATTATCTGCGCCAATATTAATAGCACCGAAGTTGGTAGTAATGCTACCCGCATCCAAAGCGCCGGTGCCGATGATGGCGGTAGCCACCGCATCGTCGGTGTCCACCAAAGCAGCATCTTTGCCATCAAGTCTATCAAGTTCTGCGGAAGATATAGTAGCCACACTGGTTAATATACTATTTGCTCCAATATTTATAGCATTATCAATCTCAGTAGCGGAAGCGTCTATGGCGTCAACTATTCCTGAAGTAATTCCACCAGTGTTGGTAATTAAAATTGCATTGTCAACTATTGTGGAGCCGGTGCCAGAAGTATCAGCATTGTTTAAAAGAAGTATAGATTCGGTATTAACATCCGTGGTCTGGGTAGAGACGGCATTAGTTAATGTAAATAATCTTTGAGTGGTAGCCGAACCCGCATTATTATTTAGAGTGAAAGTAAAAGCGTTCAAGGCTCCGGTGGCTGTGTAATCAAAAGTTGTAGTATCCGCATCCATCGCCAAAGTTAAGTTACCAGTTGGCACAGTCAGAGCGTTCCAAGCAGAACCAGAGCCTGCGCCACAAGCAGCGTCAGTTTTATTACAAACTTCTTTCCATGCAGGTGAAGATCCTTCAGCGATATAAAACTTCCCCGAATTCACATTATAATAAGCTGCAGCCTCCACTGCAGTCGGATTCCCTGCATCACTTTTTCTACCTAGAACTAAAAGATCAGGTGTTGTCCCAGAATCGCCACCAATAATAATGTTGCCAGTACTTGAGCCAGCTGAACCTATTGTTAAATCTCCCGAAGAAGTGGAAAAAGTGGAAGCCGCATTTGCAGTTAAAGTAAGAGCTTGAGAAGCTCCTGCCAAAACACTAAAAGTCCCACCGGCAGGGCCAGTAATAGAAGCTACTCCGTCGGCATCAACGAATGTTAGATCTCCAACTGCTGAAATAGAAAGATTGTCTGTCGCTCCAACTATCATGCTCGTTGCTGTAGCCACACCTAAGACTGGAGTAACTAAAGTTGGAGAAGTAGCGAAGACTAAGGCGCCGGAACCAGTTTCATTAGAAATAACTCCGAGTAATTGTAAAGAAGTCGTAGCAGCAAATTGAGAAAGAGGGTTAGTAGTGAGAGCATCCCCTGCTCCGGCAGATGTCCAAGTTAAAATTCCACTTCCATCCGTTTGTAAAAATTGACTGGCTGTGCCGTCATCCGTTGGCAAAGTTAAAGTATATGTTCCAGCTGCTGATGCAGTGGTCAAAGTTACCGTTCCACTGGTAGTACCTTTTAATAAAAGCGCTCCGGTAGTGCCACTTGTAGCACCAGTAGTAATAGTCCCAGTAAAAACTGGTGAACTTTGAAGAGTAGCTACTGTCGCATCACTGTCTGGAAAAGTATAAGTCCGCGCGCTGGTGGGACCCGTTACGGAAAAGATCCCGTCTCCAACTTCCGTAAACGGATGACCCGGGTTTGGCGTTACTGCATTTACTATTGTAACAACTGAAAAAGAAACACCCAAAAGCAACAGTCCACTTAAAAAAATATTAAACTTATTAGAAGTGAATTTTTTCATTAGTATTAAGGCAAAGACCGCTCATAAATTATACCATAGAAAATAAAGCCATACCGACTTTATCCACAACTTTCACAGAGCTATTTTTATTGAGGTTTTTTGTCTTCTGTCGATGTTTTACTGGACGATACAGGTGGAGTTACTGCTTTTTGATTTCCAATACTAAGTGGAGCTACTTCAATAATCTTATTCAAGACTACACTGTAAAGAATAGCTTTTTTGGCTTGAGCATAAATCAATACTTTGTCTCCTTTCTGTGCTTGCGCAAAAAATGCTTGATCCTTGAGAGTCTCAGGGTCTGAAACTGTGGCTATCGTTGGCGTCTCACCAACAGGTAGCACAACTAACTTTGAAACTTTGGCCACTAAGTCAATAATCTCTTTTTGAGCCATGGCTTGTGGATTGTTCCTCAAAACTCTTATTTGTGAATAAAAATACCCAGCCAGTATTAATGCAACTACTGCAATTAATGGCACAATAATTTTCATAAACTTTTCCTTTAACATATTCATATTTTTATAAATAATTAACTAATAATAAAGAGCCAGACAAAATTTTTTATACCCTAAGTGTTATAATTATATAATGAATGATTTTCGTATGCAAGAAAAGCGAAGGCATTTTTATATTCCTACCACTCCGAAAAGTTTTCCGACACCAAAGGTTATGAGCATTGCGAGCATGCCACCAGTTACTACCCGGATTATTGCTTTAGTTTTGTTTGCCCCTCCGGCATAAGCGGAGAGCCATCCGGTCATAATAAGAGCAATCAATACTCCGGCGAATGTAGAGATAATGCGCATAGAAACACCAGAAAAAACTATAAGCAGAAGCGGTATTACCCCACCACAAATAAATGACACGGCCGAAGCCCATGCCGCATGCCACGGATTAGTGAGATCATTCGGGTCAATACCAAGCTCGGCATCCACATGAGCGGCAAAAGCATCATGGGCTGTAAGTTCTCTAGCCACCAAATGCGCTGTTCCACTAGACAATCCTTTGTTTTTATAAATTGATGCAAGTTCTTCAAACTCTTCATCTGGAAAATTCTCGAGTTCAAGACGTTCTTTTTCAAGTAATGCTTTTTGTGTATCCCGCTGAGTACTGACCGAAACATACTCCCCGACTCCCATGGAAAGCGCTCCGGCAAAAAGCCCAGCTATCCCTGCAGTCAAGACAAAAGGGAGAGTTCCAGAAGCTCCAGCAACCCCGACGACAATGGAGGCGACAGACACAATGCCGTCGTTCGCTCCGAGGACTGCTGCCCGAAGCCAATTTAATTTTTTATTTCCTATATTTGTCTGCGACTCATAGTGAGCAAAAATACTCATAATAATATTATAGCATTTTTTTACTCATCCAAGATCTGAAAGTCGTCTCCAGCGCTGGAGACAGCTTTTTTTCTGCGGATAAAATATACTCCCCCTGCGCTAATACCGAGAAATACAGTCATGACCGTTGTCAAAATGTAGGCACGCATTGGGTTCTCTCCTGCAGCATCATTAGCTAGAGCTGCTATTTCTAGATTTTCAATTGGCATTTCAGATGAACTTTGATTTTCGGAAATTTTGTTTTCTACTTTATCTATGGAAGGCTTACTAATACTCTGTTTTACTGGAATAATATCAGGTAAAAAATTAAAAATAATATTCCCCTGTGGAGTTGTTAGTTTCAAATTTCTATCAAGAACAGAGAACTGAGTGACTTTGGAAGAAATAATTAATTTATTTTTAGAATTTATTATTGTCTTTCTGGGTATAGTGAAGCTTTTTATGTCGCTCTTAAGAATCCAGTTTGAAATATCGGTATCATAATCAGCATTATTCGAAAGCTCTACGAAAAAATCTTGCTGGTCCCCTAGCCTTGATATTGAAATTTCTGCCGGCACTACTTCTATGGTCACACCATCATACGCATCCGGCACATCACCATAATTATTCAAATAGTATTCTAGGGTAACATTGTAGTCGCCTTCGTATAGATAAGTATGGGTAAACTTTCCATTAATCATGTCATTTATTTTTATCTCTCTGGAATCTCCGTCACCGAAATTCCAGAAATATCTGCCGTAAAAAAGAGCCTCTCCAGAATGCCTCGTTGTACTTGCTTGAAATTCAACCGGAACGCCTGTGAAAACAAAATCCTTGGCCGTAATCTTTGTTTTAATTTTAGGCTCTTCTACTACCTTACTTTTGGTCTGCGTGGTAGAGAAAGAGTTATCACTGGTAGAATTTGAACTTTCAGTATTTGAAGAATTCATTGCCGTTTCATTTGCCACTCCGGGTGTCGGCGTACTCCCCTGCCAAGAACTCGATATTTTTTGCAAAGAATTTCCATCTCCAGCTCCACCCTGCCCAGATGCATAAGTCACCAAATCAATAACTTCACCATCTTGATCTAAAATTTTTAAATTGGCGCCAGTGTTGTTGAGGCTCGTGATACCAGTGTCATACACTGTGCCGGAAAAATTTGGATGATCAGATAAAAAAGTATCTTTGTCTCCGGCAAAAATAATATAGCCACCCGCAGGAATGGTAAAATCTACTTCCCCATTTATTGTCCTATTGCCGGCGCCATCATATACTCGCCATTTTGAAGCATCTACTTGAAGGACGCTACCCGAATTGTAAACTTCAATCCACTCTCTGCTCTTACTGCTAGTAGAATCAGATCCGGAAAGATCATACATTATTTCAGTGATAGTGAGAGAAGCAAAAGCAACCTGACACGATGAAAAGAAAACAAGGGTTATAAAAAAGAGTGCAACCTTTTTAGCCATATTGTTTGATTATATCTATATGCTATGATTGTAGCATGGAAAAAGGAAATACTAGGATAGATTTTTTAGCAATTGGGGACACGGCGACAGATGTTTTTATCAGACTTGAAGATGATAGTGGAGCAATTGTGAGTGGTGCGCCGGACACAGCAGAGTATCGCATCTCACTTCCCTTTGCTGCAAAAATTCCTTATCAAAGTGACACAACTATTGCAGGAGTTGGTAATGCTCCCAACGCTGCAGTGGCTGCATCTATCCTTGGTCTGAATACAGCTTTAGTGGCTCATGTTGGTGACGACAGAGCAGGTAACGAAACGATTGAAGTACTTAAAGAACACGGAGTAGACACAAACTTTATCGCAAAAGAATTAGGTAAAAAAACAAATTACTCGTATATCCTTTGGTATAAAGAAGACAGGACAATCTTAAGACAGCATGAAAATTTTTCTTATGGTTTACCAGATATAGGATCCCCTTCATGGGTCTACTTCAGTGCAGTCGGAGCAGGAGCTACCAAATTTTATGAAGAATTTGCTGACTATATCGAAAAAAATACTGAAGTGAATTTTGCATTTCAACCCGGAGGTAATGAAGTTGGTTTAGGGAAAAAACTTTCTAGGTTGTATAAACGAGCAGATATCTTTTTCTGTAATGTTGAAGAAGCAGAAAAAATTTTAGAGTTAGAAAATGTAGAAATAAAAAACCTTCTGGAAGAAATGAAAAAACTAGGACCAAAGATTGTTGTGATTACCGATGGGCCGAAAGGAGCATATGCCTATGATGGCTCTGATATATTGTTCATCAAACCATATCCCGACCCCAAACCTCCATATGAACGAACTGGTGCCGGAGATGCATTTTCTTCCACCACTACGGTAGCACTTGCTCTAGGCAAAAGTTTATCTGAAGCACTACAGTGGGGGGGTATAAACTCTATGTCCGTCGTCCAAGAAATCGGCGCCCAAAGGGGCCTGCTCACTCGCGAAAAACTCGAAGAATATCTCAAAAACGCTCCTGCAGACTATAAATCTAAGAAAATATAAACAAAAAAACTTGTCGCAGGCGTATCTTTTAGAAAGCCTTGCGCAGGAAATTAGAAAATAAAGGAGGTATTCCGACTATTATTTTCTTGATTGACGAGCAGTTCGCTACGCAAGCTTGCGTAGACAGATTGCTTTATAAAAGATACGCCAAGAAAAAAGTTTTTCTATACCTTCCTCTTTAGCACTTTTTTCACTGCTTCTTTGATCGCCTCCTTGCCCATGCCGTAATGTTCGACGAGCTCGTCCGGTGTGCCTGACTGACCGAATTTATTTTGCACGCCGATGAATTCTATCGGCACAGGATAATTTTGAGCTAACACTTCTGCCACAGCAGAACCCATCCCCCCAGCTACTTGATGCTCTTCCACAGTTACAATTGCTTTGCATTCTTTCGCCAAAGCAACAATTGCATTTATATCTATTGGCTTTATGCTTGCAAGATTTAGAACTTTTGTTTTTATGCCTTCTATTTCTAATTCTTTAGCAGCAAATAATGCACGATGCACCAAACTCCCAGTAGCAATTATGCCTACTTGCGCAAGTCCCACATCCGGCATCCAATATATTTCAGCTTTGCCGATGTTAAAAGGAGTTTCTTCCGTGGTGACTATAGGTGTTTTTTCACGAGCTAAACGCAAATATGCGGGCTTGTCGGTCTGACCTCCCTGGGCAAGCGCAAGTGTCGCCTTTTTGGCTTCTACGGCATCACAAGGAGAAAGAACCTCCATATTCGGCATCACTCGCATTAAAGCAATATCCTCAAGCGCTTGATGCGTGCCACCGTCGGGTCCCACCGAAATTCCCGCATGACTTCCGACAATCTTTACTGGCCTGTCATTGTAAGCAATAGTCGTCCTGATTTGCTCCCAATTTCGCCCCGGAGAAAACATGGCGTAAGAGGAACAAAACGGAATTTTGCCCATCGCCGCCATTCCGGAAGCAATGGTGACTAAATTCTGTTCCGCTACACCCACTTCTATAAAACGCTCCGGAAATTTTTCAGCAAATAAATTCATCTGAGTAGACTCCGTGAGATCGGCGCACAGTGCCACGACATTTGCGTCTGCTTCCCCCGACAAAACTAGTCCCTGCCCGAAACCTTTGCGTATCGGCACTTGCTCGCAATCTTCGTTGAAAATTTTTGGATTTAATTTTAATTTTGGATTTAACATATTTTTAATAATTTTCTGAAATAAACTTTTGAAGGGGTTTCGAGGCTTACGAGCCCTAAACTTCAATATTTTTTAAGACTGACTTTTCATTGAAAAATCCGTACCGAAAAAAGTTTGATTTCAGAAAATTACTGGTGCTCACTTTTAATTCTACCACTTAAAGTTCGTAATTCATGCAGAGCCATTTTTGCTTCTTCCTTATTTGGCGGTTTGCCATGCCATTTGTAGTCTCGTTCAAATTCATGCACACCTTTCCCTGGTATCGTATGAGCAATTATTACCGTTGGTTTTTCATATATTGCTTGCGCTTCTTCCACTGCTTGATTGAGAGCCAAAAAATCGTGCCCAGAGACTTCCACCACGTGCCAATTAAAAGCCCGCCACTTGTCAGCTAACGACTCAAGTGGCATTACGTTTTCTGTGAAGCCATCTATTTGAATATTATTTCTATCAACTACTGCTATCAAATTTCTTAGTTTGTTTTTACCAGCTAGCATCATTGCCTCCCAAGTATTCCCCTCATCATGCTCACCATCAGACATAAAACAATAAATAAATCTGTCTTTGTCTTTTTTATCTATTCTGTCGGCAAGCGCCATACCTGTAGCCTGCGAGAGACCGAGGCCGAGCGGGCCGGAAGAAGTTTCCACATAAGGCAAATATTCTCGATGTGGATGCCCTTGCAAGCGAGTGCCAAACTTTCGCAAAGTCTTCAATTCTTCTAGTGGAAAATATCCTGCATGCGCCATGGTAGCATAGAGCACCGGACAAATGTGCCCATTTGAAAGCACTAATCTATCGCGCTCTTCCCAAGCTGGATTTTTCGAATCATGTTTTAAAATGTGAAAATAAAAAAGAGTGAAAACATCTGCCATACCGAGTGGCCCGGCCGTATGCCCACTCCCCGCTTCCACCAGCATGGAAATTATACTCTGCCGAATATCATTCGCCTTTGTTTCCAACTCTTTTATTCTGCTGTCAGTTAAATTTGCACTAAGCATTTTATACAAAAAATTATATTTGTCTAAAGTTCTCTATTGTCCCTATTATATCATCTGTGTTGAATATCGCCGAGCCGATTACGAGGCGGTCGGCGCCGGCATCCAGAATTTCCTCTGCCGTTTCAAAATTCACTCCCCCGTCAACAGAAATTATTAAATCTGGAAACTTTTCTTTCAGAGTTTTTATATGTTCTAAACATTTCTCATCAAATTCTTCACCTTGCATCCCTTCATGGTCTATACCCATAACTTGCACAAAATCAATATAGTTAATTAAAGGAAAAATTTTAGTAGTGACTGTGTTAGGGCTTATGGCTACGCCTATTTGAATACTATCTCTAATATAATTATCTATTCCCTCTAAGAAATGCTGGAATTCTTCAACAATACCAACGGCCTCAAGATGAAAAATTATTCTCTTGGGTCCAAGCTTGGTGTACACATCAAAATTCTGCACAGCGTCAGAAACCATCAAATCAAGCTCGAAATCAATATCTTCCCAAAAGGGCATACCCTCTTCCTCATTTAAAATTGCGCTAAAATGTTGGTCGTCGGGAAAAGGCCAAGTCACACTCTTTACAAAAATTCCATCGCAAATGTCTACTTGCACTACGAGTGCCACACCACGCACTAGTGCAATTTTATTTTTCAACTCTTCGTAATTTTTTGGCAAGATAGCCGGAATTATTTCATTCATGGTTTAATTTTTCTTTCTGCTTTTTAACTTCAGCAACTAGTACATCATGAAAAATTCCATTGGAAGCGATAAAGTGATTGTCAGGAAACTTCCATGGAGATCCATCTAGGGCAGTAACTTTTCCTCCTGCTTCAAGTACCAATAATGCACCAGCGGCAAAGTCGTAAGAATTAAGCCCTAGCTGAACATCAGCCTCTAGAGCTCCTTGCGCCACATAGGCTAAATCAAGAGCTGCGCATCCAAAGTCGCGGATAGAAACTGAATTGTGAATGGGCAAATCGTGCATTAATTCTCTGAAAAGTTTCTCATCCGAAGGTTTTTTACCTCGGGACACCGTTATCATACTGTGCACTTCTCCATCTTTTGACACAAAAATCCTTTTGTCATTAAGATACGTCCCTTTGTTTTTTTCGGCGTAAAAAAGAGACCGAGTTGCCGGATTGTAAACTACTCCAACTCGGAGTTCACCCTTATACTCCAAGGCTATGGCTACACAAAAAAAGGGAACGCCATGCGCAAAATTTCTTGTTCCATCCAGCGGATCCACATGCCATACATAATCACTTTCCTGCCCTGTCATCCCTGTCTCTTCGCCTAATATTGAGTGCTCGGGAAAAGCTTCAAAAATTATTTTTTTTATCATCTCTTCGGACTCTCCATCAGCAAGAACAGAAATACTTTTATCGTGCTTCATGCTTTTAATTATGTCGGTTTCTAGATGACGCTCCAAAATTTTACCGGCTTCTAGCGCAGCTTCTAGCGCCACTTTTAATTCTTTGGATTTAACAAGATTATCTGGCATATTATCCAAGTTTATTTATTCTCCTTATATGTCTTTCTTCGCCCTTAAATTCAGTTCGCAAAAAAAGTTCTATAGCGAATTTAATTTGGTCTTCAGATAAAAATCTGATCGAGAGCGAAAGTATATTCGCATCATTATGTATCCGAGTGAGTTTTATAATTTCATATGGATCTATGCTCTGCTGTCCTTTTATATCAATAGCTTCTTTGGCGACAGCTTCTCCGTAAAATACCGCAGCGCGAACGCCGAGTGTCCTGTTGGCGCACATTGCTTCCCCTTGTCCTGAACCTGCCACAATAATCCCACGACTTTCCTTGTCTTCGGCCACAGCTTGCGCTAAAGGTTTTACAAAATCTGGATAATCATCATTTGCATCGTAATTAAATGCACCCTTATCTATGACTTCGTAACTGAGCCCAAGACCACTCAAATATGTTTTGAGTTTTTCTTTTAATTCATAGCCGACATGGTCCGAAGCAATATAGATTTTCATGTTACTTTATTGTATTACCTGTCTTTATTACGTGGTCTACGAGAGTATAAGTGTACCCCATTTCGTTGTCATACCAGCCCATGACTTTTACTAAATTACCATCAACGACACGAGTCATCTTCAAATCTGCGATAGAGCCATAATGGCTACCAAGAATATCGCTTGAGACAAGCTCTTCTTCAGTTGCAGAAAAAAGATTTTCCCATCTTTTTTCTTGTGAAGCTTTTTTAAGAATACTATTTACTTCTTCGGCAGTAGTATTTTTCTTGGAAATAAAAGTAATGTCCACGATAGAGCCGGCGGGAACAGGCACTCTGATGGAAATCCCGTCAAAAAGTCCGGAGAGTTTTGTAAAAGCTTTAGTCACAGCAATGGCTGCGCCAGTAGAGCTCGGCACTATATTTTGCGCCGCAGCCCTGCCTTCTCGTAAATCTTTCTTGCTTGGACCGTCCACCAATGCTTGACTGGCAGTATAGCCATGCACAGTATTAAGTATCGCTTTTTCTATTCCCAAAGTTTCATCTAAGATAGCGATGAGTGGCGAAGCGGCGTTGGTGGTACAAGATGCATTGGAAGTAATGTCGCAAGTGCCGAATTTTTCTTCATTTACTCCAAGGAGAATTGTCTCTCCAACTACACTTCCGTCGCTAAAGACCGGTAGACTCTACGACTACATCGACTCCCAAATCTTTCCAGGGCAGTTTACTTGGATCTTTTTCTGCCAACACTTTTATTTTCTTTCCATCAATAATTACGTCTTGCCCTTCAACTTTGATGTCATGTTCCCATTTTTTGTAAACCGTATCGTATTTCAGAAGATACGCCATATTCTCCACACTGCCTAAATCATTCACTGCCACTATTTCAATCTCCGGTCTCTCCCAAGCAACTTTGAGAAAAGCTCTGCCAATTCTCCCAAAACCATTAATGCCAACTTTGATTTTCTTCATGCCTATATTGTATCAAAAAGTAATTAAAACAACAAAACAAAATATGTTATTATGTGCAATATGTCCGACTTTATACATCTCCACACCCACTCGCACTATTCCCTACTGGACGGGCTTTCAAAGATTGAGGATTTAGTGACATTGGCAAAAAAGTTCAAAATGCCGGCGCTCGCCATCACCGACCACGGCAATATGTACGGCGCCATTGAATTTTACAAACTGGCTAAAAAAGAAGGCATCAAACCAATCATAGGCGTGGAAGCCTATATGACAGCCGGCAAACGCACTGACCGGAGCGCAGAAATCGGAGCTGGAAAAAGATACTACCACCTAACCTTGCTTGTAAAAAATCTGGAGGGTTATAAAAATTTAATAAAACTGGTGACACTTTCCAACCTTGAAGGATTTTACTACAAACCCCGCATGGACAAAGAAATCTTGAGAAAATATTCTGGCGGACTTATCGCCCTCTCTGGGTGCCTCGGTGGAGAACTAGCCCAGAGCATGCTAGGTGGCAACACGGAAAAGGCCGAGGAGTTGATAAGAGAATACCAAGAAATTTTCGGCAAGGAAAATTATTTTTTAGAAATACAAAATTATGGCAATGTGCAGGGTGGCCCAGAAATCCGAGAATGCCTCATCAAGTTGAGTAAAAAACTAAACATTCCTCTCGTGGCTACAGTGGACTCTCACTACCCTACAGGAGATGAGCGCAAAGCGCATGATACACTACTTTCAATTCAAACAAATTCCGACATTAAAGATGAAAATAAATTTTCTTTTGGCGACGGTGACTATTCTTTTGTAAGTGGAGAAAAAGCACAAGAGATGTTTAAAGATATTCCAGAAGCCGTAACCAATACTCTCGAAGTTGCCGCTAGTTGCAACTTGGAGCTAGAGCTTGGGTCTTGGGTTTTCCCTGATTTTAAAATTGAAAAAGGAGAAACTTACGATGAAAAGCTAAGAGAGCAAGCTTATGTGGGATTAAAAATTCTCGACATTAAAAAAACACCCGAGATTGAAGAACGTATAGCCTATGAATTAAAAATAATTAAAGATAAAGGCTATGCTCCGTATTTCTTGGTTGTTGGAGACCTTCTAAAGTATGCAAAAGAAAACGGCATCTTGACCACTATTCGAGGTTCAGTGGCTGGCTCGATGGTTACTTACCTTCTGGGCATTACCAACGTAGACCCTATTCAATACAAGCTACCCTTTGAGAGATTTTTAAATCCGACTCGTCCTTCGGCGCCGGACATAGATATGGACTTCGCTGACAATAGACGAGACGAAATGATTGAATATGCAAAGAGGAAATACGGTGAAGACAAGGTAGCGCAAATAGGAACCTTCGGCACAATGATGGCGCGAGGAGCAGTGCGAGATGTGGCCCGCGCATTGGCTTATCCGTATGAAATTGGCGACAGGATTTCTAAAATGATTCCCATGGGCTCTCAAGGCATGCCCATGACCATAGACCACGCCATGGAAATAGTTCCGGAGCTTCGAGATGCTTATAAAAATGAAAA
>Ga0075870_115_pt1 | contig 16070 bp, 14 predicted proteins | sample RifGroA1_FD_67971 | JGI IMG/M metagenome (GOLD analysis project Ga0075870, IMG submission 67971) | Parcubacteria (Nomurabacteria) bacterium GW2011_GWA1_40_8
AGAGTTAGCTTTTAATATTCGCGGAGCGAATAAGCTGATAGAAGAGCGTTCACCGGAAGTCTGGGCAATGCTTGAAGAAGTGATAGAGGGCAAATATGTGCTTCTAAACCGCGCGCCGACTTTGCACCGCCTCGGCATTCAGGCTTTTAATCCTATACTTATTGAAGGAAATGCTATTCAAGTGCACCCTCTTGTTTGTCAGGCCTTCAATGCTGACTTCGACGGAGACCAAATGGCGGTATATGTGCCTCTTCTAGAAGAAGCGCAAAAGGAAGCGAAAGAGTTAATGGCGGCAAACAAGAACCTGCTAAAACCCCAAAATGGCGACCCCATAGTGCATCCGAGTAAAGACATGGTACTCGGAAGCTATTGGATGACAAAGGTAGTTGAAGGGGAGTTAGGTGAAGGCAAATATTTTTCAAATCCCAATACCGCTATTAGCGCCTACGACTACGGCATAGTGTCTCTGCGCGCGAAGATAAAAGTTCTGGCTACTGACTCACAGAAATATAAAAAATTAAACGGAGGTGTTTTCGATACCTCTGTCGGCAAGCTTCTCTTCAATAGTATACTGCCGTCTGATTTCGCTTATGTGAATGAGGAAATGACCCAAAAAAGGCTGTCTTCTCTTTTAGATGAGCTGATTATGCATTTCGGCGTAGATGCTACTCCCGCAATTTTGGACAAAATTAAAGAATTTGGTTTCAAATATTCGACGATTTCCGGAACAACTTGGGGGCTCGACAATGTGCAGGTTCCGACTGAAAAACCCAAAATCATACAAGAAGGGAGACTTCTGGAAGAAGATATAATCTCACAGTGGAGCGAGGGGCTGCTTTCTGAAGAGGAAAAATACCAAAAAATTATAGAAATCTGGACGCTTAAAAAGAAAGATTTGGAAAAAGTTTTGCCGAATACACTTGATAAAAATGGCTCTACTTACGACTTGTTTACTTCAGGGGCTCGAGGCACCATGACTTCCTTGATTCAGATGATTGGCATGAAAGGGCTTATTCAAAACAATCAAGGTAAGACTTTGGAGTTTCCTATTATATCTTGTTATCAAGAAGGACTTTCGCCTATTGAGTATTTCGTTACTACTCACGGTGCCCGTAAAGGCGCCTCGGATACTGCGCTTAACACTGCCAAGGCTGGGTATTTGACGAGGAGGCTGGTAGATGTGGCGCAGGACGTGGTTATCACCGAAGAAGATTGTGGCACCCGCGAAGGGAAAATTGTTGTCAAAGAAAATATTTCCGGAATCGAGATAGCGCTTTCCAAAAATATTCGCGGACGAATATTAGCCAGTGATCTAAAAGATAAAGATGGCAAGGTTCTTTATAAAAAAGGATTTTTAGTTACCAAAGAAGAGGCGCATAACATTGAAGGAGCGGGTTTTACAGAAGTAAATGTGCGTTCTCCTCTTACTTGCCGTACGGTGCATGGTCTATGCCAGAATTGTTATGGACTTGACCTTGGCAGAAATCGTTTAGTTGATCTAGGAGAAGCTGTCGGTATTATTGCGGCGCAGGCCATCGGAGAGCCGGGGACACAGCTGACACTGCGTACCTTCCACGCTGGAGGCGTAGCCGGTACTGACATCACCACCGGCTTGCCTCGTATTGAAGAAATATTTGAAAGACGAATTCCCAAAAACCCTGCCATTATTTCCGAGACGGATGGAGAAGTAATCTCCATTACAACCAAAGATTCTAAAGATAATGCAAAAGATAACATAAGAGAAAAAACAATTAAAGTGTTATCTGATAGTAAAGTTGATGGCAAGGCGAATGAAATAGAATACGATGTAGCTTTCAGGAGAACACCGGTGGTGAAAGTAGGCGATAAGGTAACAAAGGGACAACTTCTAACGGACGGCTCCGCTGATATTGCCGAAATATTTAAACATGGAGGCAAAGAGCTGGTGGAGGAATACATAATTAGAGAAATAAACAAGGTTTATGAACTGCAGAGCGCTTCAATTTCCAGAAAGCATACGGAAATCATTATCCGCCAGATGTTCTCACGCCGAAAGATAAAAGATGCCGGAGAGACGAACTTTTCTATCGGCGATATCGTTGAAAATACCTCTTTCATAGAAGAAAATAATAGAGTTGGCGAAAGTAAGGCTGCTAAAGCGGAGACGGTAGTCTTGGGTATTACCGAAGTGTCGCTGCGTACCAAAAGCTGGCTCTCGGCGGCATCTTTTCAGAACACCAACCGCGTGCTCATCGAGAACGCTATCAAAGGCGGAGTGGATTCTCTACGAGGACTCAAAGAAAATGTTATAATTGGACGACTCATACCAGCAGGTACTGGCTTCAAGACTAAATTTAATCCTGAAGTAGATAAGTAGTTTAAATTTATGAACTCTCCCGTAGACAAAATTAAGGAGAGACTTTCGATAGAGGATGTAGTCTCTTCTTATATAAAGCTAGAGCGAGCCGGCGCGAATTTGAAAGCCAAGTGTCCTTTTCACTCCGAGAAGACGCCGAGCTTTTTCGTTTCGCCTTCTCGGGGTAGTTATTATTGTTTCGGTTGTGGCGCCTCCGGCGACATCTTCACTTTTGTGGAAGAGTTTGAAGGACTTGATTTTAAAGGCGCGCTTAAAATTTTAGCGGATAAAGCCGGAGTGGTTCTCGAAGTTTACACCAAAGAAGCCAAAGAAAAAGAGAGTGAAAAAGAAAAACTTTATCGTGCAATGGAAGAGTCGGCAAAGTTTTTTGAGAGTAATCTAAAAGAAGCTAAAGATGCGGAAACATATTTAAAATCTAGGGGCTTGAATGAGCAAAGTATAAAAGATTTTCAAATTGGTTTTATTAAGAATGATTGGCGACTACTCTATTCTCACCTTAAAAATAAAGGGTTTTCTGACATTGAAATAGAAAAAGCAGGTCTCGCTAAAAAAACAGATAAAGGTTTTTATGACAGATTTCGCGGTAGGATTATTTTTCCAATTAGCGATACCAGCGGACGTGTCATCGCTTTTTCCGGCCGACTTCTCGTAGACGATGGTAAGTCAGCCAAGTATTTAAACAGTCCGGAAACCCCGATATTCAGTAAGTCATCTGTGCTTTTCGGGTTGGATAAAGCCAAAGAGTCAATCCGCAAAAATAATTTTTCTATTTTAGTCGAAGGCCAGATGGACTTGGTGCTTTCGCATCAAGCAGGGTACAGGAACACAGTGGCAACCAGCGGCACTGCTTTGTCTGATTCTACTGTCTCTAAAGAAAATGTGATAAATAATTTAGGTCTTATTCGTCGTCTTTCGGATAACATAGTGCTTGCTTTTGACGCCGATAAAGCTGGATTTAATGCCTCAAATAGAGCTGGGAAAATTGCTTTATCTTTAGGCATGGATGTGAAGGTGGCAAGCTTGCCAGAAGGGGTGGATCCGGCAGACTTAATTTTAAATGGTGGCCCTGATGCGTGGCGAGAAGCGATTCGTAACTCAAAACACATTATAGAGTTTATGTCGGCGCAAGTTTTGAAAAATAAAGATATGCGCAAAGCTGGCAGGGAAATAAAAGATCTGGTATTGCCTTTCGTGAATGCGCTCGATAGCTCTATTGAAAAAATGCATTTCATTAAAAAAATAAGCGACCTATCAGGCATAATGGAGAGTGCGCTCCAAGACGATTTAAAAAAAGTTGAAGCAGAGCTACAAGCTGAAACAGAAGATATAAAGACTGCCAGAGTGAATGTGGAGAAAAAACTTCGTAAAGACCCGATCGAACGCCGGCTCCTAGGAATAGCCTTTTGGCAAGAGAGTATACAGAAGAAAATCGTAGACCCGAATATAATTTTTGAAAAATTAGCCAAAGTAAAAGAAAATTATCAAAATATAAAAGAAGATTTAATTTACGAAATAGAGGAATTCTATGGGGGTAGTGAAAATTTAGAAAAAGATGTGCGGGAGATGTTGTTCAATATCGAAGAAGAGTATTTAAGTGAAGAATTATTGCAGATAATGGTGAAACTGAAAAATATAAAAGATAAAACCGAGGAAATGGAAATTTTAAAAAAGATAAATGAAATAAATAAAAGAAAAGAAGAAATTAAAAGTAAACGTTAAAAAATATGAAAAAGAAAAAGAAAAAAATAAGTAAGAAGAAGGTAGTTAAAAAAGTCAAAAAACTTAAAAAACCTAAAAAGGTAAAAAAGGTTAAAAAGTCTCGACTAAAATCCCGCTCTGGGAAAGCTAAAGTTAAAAAGCTGACTTATGCCGAGAAAAAAGCGGAAAATCTGGACAAATTGTCGCACGAGCTTATAGAGAAAGGACGCAAAAGAGGCTTCATTACTTATGATGAAATACTGAAAACTTTCCCTGATATTGAGAATAACATTTTGTTTCTAGATGAGCTTTATGAAAAGTTCTCCGAGGCCTCTATAGATGTCCTTGAAGGTGGGAATTTGCTCAACCTTGATATTGACCTCACTGACAAGGACTTAAACAAAGGAAGCATGCATGACTCCATTCAGATGTACTTAAAAGAAATAGGGCAGTATCCTCTCATTCATGCGAGCGCTGAAAAAGACCTTGCAAAACGGATAGAAAAAGGAGACTTGGAAGCGAAAAATCTGCTGGCTCGGGCGAACTTGCGCTTAGTTGTTTCTATAGCCAAAAAGTATGTGGGGAGGTCTGCCAACTTGACTCTTTTGGACTTAATACAGGAAGGTAATTTAGGTCTATTTAAAGCGGTTGAAAAATTCGACTGGACTAAGGGATATAAATTTTCCACTTATGCCACTTGGTGGATTCGCCAGTCCATCACTCGTGCCTTGGCTGACCAGTCTCGTACTATACGCATACCGGTACACATGGTAGAGACAATTTCAAAATACAAACAGACGCACAGAAGGCTTAGTCAAGACTTGGGACGGGAGCCATTAGCCGAAGAAATAGCTACCGAAATGGGCATTCCAGTGGAGAAGATTCATGTTATTGAAAATATTTCTCAAGAAACTGTATCGCTAGAACAGCCGGTAGGAGACGATGACGATAAATCAACTCTGGAAAACTTTATTCCGGATGATAAAATTCTTCGCCCCGACCAGGAGTCTTCCCGAAGAATTTTGTCCGACCAAATCCGCGAAGTTCTAGATGAACTCAATCCAAAAGAAAGAAAAATCCTTGAGATGCGTTATGGGCTTCTCGACGGCATCCAGCATACCCTCGAGCGAGTGGGGGAAGAGTTTGGCGTGACCCGCGAACGCATTCGTCAGATCGAAGCGAAAGTGCACGAAAAACTTCGTCAGCACGACAAAATCTCTCGTTTAAAAAACTATTTCGACTAGCGAGGAGCATGTGTAAGTTTACTTACACAATGTCCGAGTGAAGTCGAAATATTGTACCCAGTTATACTTCGACTAATTTATTTTATCTTGCCGAGTCTTTGCATCAACGTCTCGTAGGGCTGGGCGCCGGGGACAGTGTCTACGAGCTTGCCTTTTACTAAAATGAAAGAAGACGGTGTTCCATTTACTCCGGCTTTGAGTCCGTCAGCGACATCAGCCTGAACTTTTTCTTTGAATTTTCCACTTGCAAGACATGTGTTAAAGGCATTCACGTTAAGTCCCACGTATTCTGCAATCTTTGGAAGCTCACTTGCTTCGAGGCCATTGTTAGACTCTGTAACCTCAAAAATTCTGTCGGTATATTTCCAGAAGGCATCGTTGCCGCCTTGCTCGTAAGCGCACTCCGTGGCTTCTGATTCATGAAAAGCTTTTGGATGAAGTTCGGCAATTGGATAATGTCTGTATACCCAAGCCACCTTACCTCCGCTCCCTTCCACTATCTGGTGCATGGTGTTGTGGAATACTTTGCAATATGGACACTCAAGGTCCGAATATTCCACTATAATTATTTTTGCAGCCGCACTTCCTAGAATATGGTCATTTGCCGATACAGCTCTGCCGGAAAAAGTATTTTCCGTACTTCCGGAAGGGATAACTGACGGCGCCGATGTTCCTTTGAGTAGAATTGCTCCACCGATAATAATACCGGCTATAACTATTGCCCCAGCTATTTGTTTTTGGTTGTTATTTTCCATTTACTTATTGTAGCATTTTAAAAAAATAGTGCTATACTTCTATTATTATTAATAATAATTAAAAAATATATGTGTAATTCAATGGGTTGTGGTTGTGGTAAGAGTCGCTGCTCTCCGATGATGATTGGTAAGATTTTGTTAATTGTCGGAGGTTTGAATTGGGGTTTAGTGGGGCTTGGTATGCTTTTGGGCAAGCCGGATTCTTGGAATGTCGTTCACATGCTTCTCGGTTCATGGGCAATGTTTGAAGTTGTAGTGTATGTGCTAGTGGGTGTGGCAGCCGTTATGAAGATTGTTGGGTGCAGGTGCAAGACATGCATGAGCGCACATACTTGTGGCACTGATGGAAAGATGACAGGAGGCATGTAGTTATTTGCGTTTAAAGCTAGAAATGCTATATTGAAAAGAAGCTTATGGCTTCAATCTTTAGTGTGATATTTTATATATTGATCTTTTTATCTGTGTACGTACAGGTCTTTTTCTTTGTTACCTTTCTCCAAAATAGAAAAAAAATAATTATCCGGAATAGCAAGGTCAGCCTTAGTAGCTATCCTTCAGTCACTATTGTGGTGCCATGTTGGAATGAAGAACATACAGTAGAGAGGACAGTTAACTCGCTTCTTGATTTGACTTATCCAAAAGATAAATTAAAAATTCTTTTGGTTGATGACGGTTCCACTGACAGTACTTTCAACGTCATTAACAAATTCAGCCAATTTCCGAATGTAAAAGTTTTTCATAAAGAAAATGGCGGCAAATACACTGCGCTCAACCTAGGGCTTCTCCATACCGAGACTGACTTTTTTGGCGGTCTTGACGCTGACTCATTTGCAGACCGAGAGTCTTTAGTTCGCATAATGAGTTATTTTGATAAAGACTCGGAAATAATGGCTGTGGCTCCTTCGGTAATAGCTTATAATTCAAAAACTTTTATTCAAAATGCGCAGAAAGCCGAATACAATATGAGTGTTTACCTTAAAAAAATGCTTGGTTTTCTGGGGGCTATCAATGTGACCCCAGGGCCGCTGACTATTTTCAGAAAAAAGGTATTCGACGACTTGGGTCCGTATCGGCATGGTCACAACACGGAAGATATGGAAATTGCTTATAGAATGCAGAAGAATAAATATAGAATAGAGCATTGCAACGATGCTTATGTATACACCAATACGCCGACCACTATAAAGAAACTTTATAGACAGAGATTGCGCTGGATTTATGGATTTATTAACAACACCATTGACTACAGGAGTGTCTTATTTAAAAAACAATACGGAAATTTTTCTCTTTTTACTTTGCCTATGGGAGTTATTTCTATTGTATCCGTGGCGTATCTTTTCGTCCGAATAGTTTACAATATTGGAGATTTTATATATGCGAAGATTAATGTTTTTAATACTGTAGGCTGGCATTTCTCATCTGCTAATTTTTATCCCGATACTTTCTTTATAAATTCGCAGTCATTCATTTTTTTGGTTGTTTTTATTTACCTATTAGTTGTCTTTGCCATGATTTTTGGCAGAAGAATGACTGAAGGCAAGTGGGGGTTGTCTCTATATATGCTTTATTTTTTCCCAGTTTTTAGCTTGATTGCTCCGTTTTGGCTGATGAAAGCGGTTTATAATACTGTCCTGCAGAGGAAGCCGGCTTGGAGATAAAAATTTACCTGTCCCGTACTAAATTTTTGATTACGGGAAATAAAAATGAAAATTATTAATAAAATTTTAGTACTGGGATGATTGATTGGAAAAAATATTTAATTGTATTTTTAATTACCGTAAGTTTATTCCTTTCGGCCAGTTATGTGAGCAATTATTTCGGTGAAAGAAAAATCGATCAGCTTAAGTCAATTCAAGACAAAATAGCTATTGACATCCTTTCTTCCGAAACTCAATTTTCACTGCTTTCCGAACTTTCTTGTAAAAACATTTCTGATTCTGTTTTCTCCGGTGAGCTCGCAGAGCTAGGAAGTAAGCTGGAGTGGAGTGAACGTAATTTAGGCGCTACTGAAGAAGTGTCTTATTTGAAGAAATACTATTCTCTATTGCAGATTAAGGACTATTTATTAATGAAGAAAATCTCCGCGCGTTGCGGGGTCAAATCGTCATTCATCCTTTATTTCTACACCACAGCCGAGAATTGCAGTTTATGTGAGAAAGAAGCATTGGTACTGACCGAGCTTCGTAGTAAATATCAGCAATTACGGGTGTATTCTTTCGACTATAGTACTGACCTGTCCGCTGTCAAAGCGATGCTGCAAATTTATAAAATCAAAGACACGGCTTTGCCGGCATTGGTCATAGACGACGAAGTATTGACCGGCTTTCATGGCATTGATGAGCTTGAAGCTCTGATTAAAAAGTCTTTCAAGCTTCAGGAAACAAAGCCAGAAGAGAACACTCAAAAGAGCAATTAACTGGAGCCGGGAATAGGACTCGAACCTACAACCTACTGTTTACAAAACAGTTGCTCTACCATTGAGCTATCCCGGCATGAAGACATCCTAGCACATTTACAAATTTTCCTCTTCCTTAATTTTGTGCTTAATTTCCCTGATTTTGTGTTTATAGTCTCCTATAATCTTTAAAAATTTGGAAATTTCTTTCTTTTCACCGTCTGCGTGCTTGTCCTTGCCTATGTTATCTATTTTAATTTTAATTTTCTCGTAGCTATTTTTTAAAAGATTTGTCCCCCGAATATAAAATCGCAGAATAGTTACCACAGTCAAGTGTCCGTACTTTTTTGTGTTTACGGTAATTATTTCTTTTATATTTTGCATATCTCCCACGAAAGGATGCTTGTAGCCATTATCTGGCATCTGCCCGTTCTCCACAACTTCCAATTTGCGTCCGATCATGATGACGATGCCTATGAGCGACACAAAGAATGAAGTTAATATGATATACATCCCGTTAGAAATAGGAAATGCTCTGCATTTCCGTACTTAAATTAATTTTTATAAAATTTTTAACCATATGATTTCTAACGGGATACATATTTTTAAATAGAATAACGCTTTACTTCTGTTATTTTAGCCTTGTTTTTCTCCAGAAGCTTGCCGACTGTCTGTTCTCCATCTTTAATAAAAGGCTGTTCCAGCAAAGTCTTTTCTTTAAAGTAGGTACTTATTTTGCCATCCAGCATCTTCTTTTTTATCTCTGCCGGTTTATCGATACTAGCAACTTCCTTTTCAAAAATTTCTGTCATTGTTTGTTTTGCGTCAGGAGTTATCTCATCTGCCGACATGTATTCTGGTTTCATGGCTGTTATGTGCATAGCGATGTCTCTCGCAAGTTCTTTATCTCCTCCTGATAGAGAGACAATCACACCTGTCTTGTTGTTGTGGGTATAAGTTCCTAAAATTTCTCCATTCACTTCATAAGTATCACCAAGCTGTATATTTTCTCCGGTTTTTTGAATTACTGTGTCTATCATCTCCTTTGCATTTGCTCTCATTTTCTCTACGCCGACAGAGAGAGCTAAATCTCCCAATTTATCAAGCAAATTCAAAAAGTCTTCATTTCTAGACACGAAGTCTGTCTCACAGTGCAGAGCCACTAGCACAGCTTTTTTGTCCTTATTTTTTATAGTCACTGCACCGTCCTTGGCTTCTCGGCCTACTTTCTTTAAAGCGATATCAGAGCTGGTTTTCTTCAAGATAGCCAAGGCTTTTTTCATGTCACCCTCGGCCTCTTCCAAGGCGCGTTTGCACTGCATTACAGATATGCCAGTAGCATCCCGGAGCTCTTTTATTTGCTCTGTTGTAATTTGTACAGACATATTAACTTAAGATGTTTTATCAGGCACTGTATGCTGACTTTCTTTGTAGGCTTTAGCGATAGATTCTGTGAAAAACTTTATTGAGGGTATACCGGAATCATTGCCTACTATCGGGTAGTTTATGCCTTTGATATTTGAATCAGAATTAACCAGAGAGACAACGGCGACATCTCCTTTTAAAGCTTCGGTTACCGCAATATGTTCCGCTTTCGCATCTATGACAAACAATGCGTCTGGAGTCTTTTTGAGCCCGATAAGTCCGGAATAATATTTGGAAAGTTTTTCCATTTTCTTGGCCAGTACCACTCTTTCTTTTTTCGTATACTTGTCCAGTCCGCCCTCCAAACTATCCTTGCGGTAAGTTTCTAATTCAGTAATCCTCTTTTTTATTTCTGTAAAGTTGGAAAGAGTGCCGCCAATCCAGCGGGTGGTTACGTAGGGCATGCCGATAGACTCTGCCACAGCTTTAATTACTACCTTTGCTTCAGGTTTCGTCCCGACAAAAAGCACCACTTTGCCCTGTGCTCCCAAACCTTTTACGAACTCACAAGCATTGTGGAGCAGGATACTTGTCTTTTCAAGATTTATTATATCGGTTTTGTTTTTTGTGGCATATATATACGGAGAGAGGCTCGGGTGTCTCCTTGTTTTTGAATAGCCATACTGGACGCCGGCTTTGAACATTTGTTCTACGGCGTCATTGCTCTTATTTTCCGTTTTTTGCATGAAAACAATATAGCAGAAACAGGCACAATTTGCAACTCTTTATTTTTTATGCTAAAGTCTAATTGTGAATAAAAATATAGGGGAAAATAGATTTTCTTTAATGACTGCATGTTGCTCAGCTTTCTTAAATAGAGAGCTGACTTTTGCGCTGTAAAAATCTAAAATCAATAGTAACAACCTAAATGCCAGTTCTCTAGTATAGAGGCTGGCGTTTCCGTATTAGGGCGGGGCGTTTGTTCCTTGAGGTTTATATGTGTGATGTTGTCGATCAGGTTAAATGCGAGGTCTGCGGAGTGTATGTGGATCCTACGCTTGATTTATGTGAATGTCCCTCGGAGGCAATACCAGATGGATGGAAATTCCAAAAATGTGAGGGAATTGAATGGGATTTCAAACTCATATTTTATGACTGTTCCGAGGAGCATTATGTACTTAGACGTGCCAGTGCTCAAATTGTAGGGGAATTTCTTACTGAAATTCCCGAGGGGGCATGTCTGTTAAAGAGGGCAAGAGGGGAATAAACTTCTCACAAACGAGCAACATCCGAAAGGAGGAAATGTTGCTCATTTTTATTTCTTTTTTTATCAAACTGCTAGGTCAAACTGCTAGGTCTTGCCTAGCAATTCATTGTTATAACTTAACCATTCAAAGATTTCTTTTTGAAATGATTTTTTGTTTGGAAAATATTCTGGAAAAGTTTCTATATTTAATAGCTTATTTTGAATTCTTTTTATCTCTAAAAAATCAAGATAGCTTGAATATTTGTAACTTTGTAAATATCCAAGAGCTTCTTTTTTATTTCTAATTCCAACTTCTTTCCAATCTTTTTGTATAAGTTTTATAGGATTTAGATGAATGTATGAGAATAAATATTTTAAATAGCGGTCATTGTTTAAATGCTCAGATTTAAATTTACCCTCAAATAGTCCACCTGTTCTTTTATATTTTTTGTTGTAATACATTACATAAGCAGTAGTAAGTTTCTGTATAAATTTACTAATACCTCTTTCTTCTGTTTGAGTAATAAGGATATGAAAATGGTTAGGCATAAGGCAATAAGATCCAATAGATACAATTTGCTTCCCTCTTTCAAAATCGTAAGGACTTTCTTCTTTAGCAAGAGTAAAAATTCTAAAATTATTTACAGAATTACAAGCATACATAAGACTTATAAAACGAAAGTAATCTTCATTATCATGAAAAATTTTCTGCTTACTATTTCCATAATATTCTCCATTAACTAAATTTACTTTTCTGATAGACATAAATACATTATACATTTAGAAAACTGCTAGGCAAGACCTAGCAGTTTTCTTGTTTTGACCAAAAGGATTTTTTCGAGTAAGATAGGGGAATGTTGCAATCTAAACTTTTTACCAAAACTAGGAAGGAAGTTCCCGCAGATGAGGTGTCAAGGAGCGCCGAGCTTCTTATTCGGGGAGGTTTTATAAACAAGGAAATGGCTGGGGTTTATGATTATCTGCCGCTAGGGTTGCGAGTGCTAAAAAAAATAGAAAATATAATTCGGCAAGAGATGGATGCTATTGGTGGCCAAGAAATAATCATGTCGTCTCTGCAGAGACAAGAATTGTGGCAAAAACATTTCAACCAAGACAGATGGGACGATGCCAAAGTAGATATTTGGTTTAAAACTAAATTAAAAGATGGCAGTGAGAAAGGTCTTGCTTTTACTCATGAGGAACCTATCTCCAACATGATGGAACAATTTGTATATTCTTACAGAGATTTACCCTTTTCTGTTTACCAGTTTCAAACAAAATTCAGGAACGAACTTCGGGCCAAAAGCGGCATCATGCGTACCAGAGAATTTGTGATGAAAGACCTGTACTCCTTTTCAAGAAACGAAAAAGAGCACTTGATTTTTTACGAGAAAGCGAAGCAGGCTTATATAAATATATTTAAACGAATAGGCATCGGGCATATTACCTATCTGACTTTTGCTTCCGGCGGAGTCTTCTCAAAATTTTCTCATGAATTTCAAACGGTGACGCCTTCCGGAGAAGATACGATATATATTAACGAAGAGAACAACATAGCTATTAATAAAGAAGTATTTACCGACGAGGTTAAAAAAGACTTAGAGCTGGGAGAAAATTTTAAGGAAGAAAAATCAGTAGAAGTTGGCAATATATTTACTTTAGGTACAAAGTTTTCGGAGCCGCATCTACTTTTCGAAGACGAGAAAGGAGGTAAAAGTCCTGTTTTTATGGGGTCTTACGGCATAGGTCCGGCTCGCTTGATGGGTACGGTGGTAGAAGTTCTCTCGGACGACAAAGGCATCATTTGGCCGGAGTCCATTGCTCCGTACACTCTTCATTTGCTTGTCTTAGGTGAAAATGAAAAAGTTTTTAAAGAAGCCAATAAAATTTATGAAAGTTTATTAGAAAATAATATTGAAGTTTTATTCGATGACCGCACCGGCATATCTGCCGGCGAGAAATTCGCCGATTCGGATTTGCTTGGTCTTCCTTATCGCGCAGTTGTGTCAGAGAGAAGTATGAAAGAAGGCGGCATAGAATTAAAAAAGCGTACTGAAGAGAAGGGAAAAATAATTTCACTGAAAGAGTTATGTTCGATAAAATTTACAAATTAATTTCTAACGACATCGGCATAGACTTGGGGACCTCAAATACCCTCGTGTATTTGAAGGGTCACGGCATCGTCATCAACGAGCCTTCGGTGGTGGCGGTCAATATCAAGACCAATCAAATTCTGGCCGTGGGCGGGAAAGCTAAAGAAATGCTCGGCCGTACCCCAGGGCACATCCGCGCCATTCGTCCACTTGTCGACGGTGTTATTTCAGATTTTGAAGTTACCGAAGAAATGCTTTCATATTTAATCAATAAAGCGGACAGAATGTCTAAAAAATTAGCTCGGCCCAGGGTCTTGATCGGCGTGCCTTCCGGTACTACCAATGTCGAGACACGGGCAGTGTATGATGCGGCCAGAAGCGCCGGCGCCAGAGTTGTATTCCTAGTGGAAGAGCCGATGGCGGCGGCCATCGGCATCAGGCTACCCATCAAGGAACCTGTCGGCTCGATGATTATAGACATTGGCGGCGGGACTACTGATATCGCAGTAATTTCTTTGGGAGGAATAGTTAAATCAAAAAATTTAAAAATAGCTGGCGACAGGTTGAACAACGACATCATCACCTACATGCGCGACGAGTTTAAAATTCTTATCGGGGAGCGAACAGCTGAGATGGTAAAAATCGCTATAAGTTCTGTAGTTCCTGGAGAGTATATGGAGACGGAAGTACGAGGGAGAGATTTGTTAACTGGTTTACCACGTGAAGTTGTCGTAACTGACTCCGATATCCGTGAGGCCTTTTCTGCCTCTATTAAGGAACTCATTGAAGGGGTAAAAAATGTATTAGAAACAACCCCGCCTGAAATTTTGTCCGATATAATGCACCGAGGAATTACTCTCTCCGGAGGCGGAGCCTTGCTGACAGGGTTAGACAGACTTATGCAAAACGTCCTTCGAATACCGGTTTATGTTATTGATGATCCACTCTCTGCGGTGGCTCGCGGGACTGGAGTTATCTTGGACGATATGCCGGCTTATAAAGATATCCTAATAGGCAACCAAGATGAGTTACCTCCTAGATAAAAGAATAAAAAGAAATAATTTTTTTAAAGTTGCGATACTGCTAGTTTTTCTATTTATCGCAATTTATTTTAGAACTAGCGTTTTTAATGGGTTAGCATATTTTTCTAATATTGTTTTTCGTCCGGTTTTAGTGGTGGGGAACAACATCAGTGAAAAATTTAATGGCGTTAGTGCATATTTTGGTTCCAAGAGAACATTATTTTTACAGAACGAAGATTTAACACGTAGAATTTCTGAAATGGAGGCGCGACTTTCAAATTACAATTCCATCGTTGCTGACGATGCTATCATCAAAGAAATTTTAGGAAGAAAAAACGAGAATACCCCAATGATTCTGGCTGGGATTTTAGCGAAGCCGGACCAGAGTGTATATGGTAGCTTGATTGTTGATGCAGGGAAAGGGCAGGGTGTAAATGCGGGAAGTTTAGTTTTTGCAGATGGTAATGTGCCGATCGGTAAAGTCGATACAGTTTTTCCCAACTCTTCCAAAATAACTTTGTTTTCAAATCCTGGTGAGCAAACTGAAGTGTCATTTTCTCTCGGGCTAAAGCAAGATGTCTTTATGCAATTAGTTGGTCGTGGGAATGGGAATTTTGAAATGATTTTACCTAGAGATCTAAATTTACCGAAGGGAACAGCGGTAGTTCTACCAGGCATCACCCCACACGTCGTCGGCACGGCAGAAACGATTATTTCAGATCCACGCGATGCTTTCCAGAAGGCATTACTTGTTAGTCCGGTAAATATAGAGGAACTAAAATTCGTAGAAATAATAAAATAAATGAATTTTAAAATTGAGAAAAAACTAAAGGGAAGCCTGGGGAGGGCTGGTGTCTTAAATACTCCACATGGAGAAATATATACTCCAGCTTTCGTGCCTGTCGGCACGAAAGCGACTGTGAAGTCGCTGAATCCGGAGCAAGTACGGGAGGGGGGCGGGGAAGTAGTCCTAGGTAATACTTACCATTTATATTTACAACCTGGAGATGAAATAGTTGCTAAAGCTGGTGGTATAGGTAAGTTTATGAATTGGTCAGGGCCTACCATGACTGACTCTGGTGGGTTTCAGGTATTTTCACTTGGGATTGCTTACGGGAAAGACCCCGAAGGAAAGCGAGCTTCCTACGGGGCAGGTATTTCTAAGGTGATGAGTGTAACAGACTTACTTTTAATTCCGGAGCGTTTTGATGATTCTGACGCGCCGAGATTGGCGAAGATTGGGCAGGATGGTGTGTCTTTCAAGTCTCACCTCGACGGCTCTATTCATTACATTACTCCCGAGAAATCAATTCAGATACAACACAACCTCGGTGCAGATATAATCTTTGCTTTTGATGAATGTACTTCTCCGGCAGAAGATTTGAGGTATCAGGGTGAAGCGCTTGAGCGGACCCATCGTTGGGCAGAGAGAAGTTTGTTAGAACATAAAAAATTATGCTCCGCTTCTTCCGATTTTTCCTCGCTACGTACGGCCGAGCCGAATTCCTCTCTCGGAAAAACCGAAAGAAGCTTCGCGCCGGCGCTGTTCGGTATTGTGCAAGGTGGGCGGGATGAAAATTTACGAAAAAAATCTGCCAAAATTATTGGCGCAATGGATTTCGACGGCTTCGGTATTGGTGGCTCCTTCGCGAAAGAAGATATGTCTTCTGCGGTGAAGTGGGTAAATGAAATTTTACCAGAAGAAAAACCTCGACATCTGCTCGGCATAGGGGAGCCGGAAGATTTATTTATGGGAGTAGAAAACGGTGTGGACTTGTTCGACTGTGTGGCACCTACTAGGCTCGGGCGAAATGGCACACTCTATACCCACAGTGGGAGAATGATAATAATGAACAAGCTGTACCGTGATGACTTCACCCCGATTGAAAAAAATTG
>Ga0075870_114_pt1 | contig 11865 bp, 10 predicted proteins | sample RifGroA1_FD_67971 | JGI IMG/M metagenome (GOLD analysis project Ga0075870, IMG submission 67971) | Parcubacteria (Nomurabacteria) bacterium GW2011_GWA1_40_8
GGGCAACGTCGGACGTTGCCCTGGTGCTATTAATTATTGATGAGCCATCAATTCCTAGAACTACAGTAATTTGTTGTATGTATTATTACGTAAATCCGGAGAAGAAGTCTGTTTTAATGTTGGATTTTTTAACTCCTAACTCTTTTAGAGCTAATTTAAATGAATCTACCATTGCCTTGGGGCCAGAAATGTAAAAAATTCTTTCTTTATAGTCTGGAATATCTTTTTTAATCATACCCATATTAATTGGTCCTTTTTCAAAAGAAAAACCTTCAGAAACTCCATTTCCATCATTTAAAACATGGATTGTTTTGATTCCAAGCTCTCTTTGAGCCTCTGAGAATATTTCTTCGTAAGCAATGTCAGCAAAAGATTTGTTGGAATAGTACATAATTATGTCTCTTTTTTCTTTATTATCTAGTAAATATTTTATCATGCTGCGAAATGGAGTAACCCCTATTCCACCAGCTAAAAATACTAATTTTTTATTTTTGTTTCTAGGTAAAGTAAAATCTCCTGCAAGCTGACCAGCTATTATCTTATCCCCTACTTTCATAAAATCCATAGTTTTTTTGTAAGAACTTGGCTTTTCGTAGAATTTAACGCCAAGAATAACATCTTTTTCTGTTGGAGAAGAAGCAATTGTAAAATACCTCCTCACTCCCCTCTGATCATGGCTTTTGTGCCAAAGAGTCCATTCCATATATTGACCCGGAATAAAATTGAACTTTTTACTAGGCTCAAAAATGAAATCATAAACACTGTTAGCTGATTTAATTTTTTCTTTTAAAGTTAAAATAATTTTGTGCTTAGGGCTTACCAGATAAGAAAAAATGTTTCCGGTTAATATGGCCAATTCAGGGCTGAAATAAAATCCTGCTATGTTAAAGAATGGCAAAAACAAAACTCCAACCATTGTTCCATAAATAATCCTTAAATTATTTTTGGGAGGAGTTGTCATTGGTTCTGTTAGCATAACGGTTCCTAAGAATATCAAAGGAGAGTCTATTATTAATTGTTTTAACAAAAATAATATATCTTTATCATAAATAATGCCGTTAATAGCTATTAAAGAAACAGAAGTTATCAAAAAGCTTAAAACCAGGCTTTCTCTTTGCAGTTTTCTAACAATTAGGAATCCGGCAATCAAAGCGAACGGAGCCATATAAAAGGTTCCTGTCCACCAAGAAGCATATTTATTAAACATTAAAGAAGCAATAAAAACTCCCAGTGCAGCTGGATTGAAAATATGCTTTTTATTTATAGCAATTATATATTTAGATGCTGCAGCAATTAAACTAGCAAAAAATATGAAATCTAAATTATTAAATGGCTTTGAGGGAGAAATAATAAGGGCAAGTATTAAGGCTGTTATATAAACAGACTCAGAATTTGAAGGAACTTTAAATATTAAAGAAAAAATATAATTTATTAAAAAGCAGAAGGAAAAAATTAAAACTCCCGTGATAATAAAATCTACAGGACTATAATGCAGAACTTTTAATACATTTAAAATTAATCCTAAACACCAGAGAAACAAAAGACTATACAGTGTTATGCTGTACATTGTTATCTTGTTTAGAAAATTGTCTATAAATTTAATCATGAATTAAAATTGTTTTACTAATTATATATATTTTAATAAAAAGGTAAAGAAAAAGTTTATTCTCTATTCGTATCTTAATGCTTCTATCGGATCCATTTTTGAAGCCGATCTAGCAGGAAAAACTCCAAAAAATATTCCAATAACTCCTGAAACGCTTACCGCTATAGCAACGGCATAAAAAGGCACAGAAAACGAAAAGAACAACAAAATTCTATACCAATTTTTATTCAAAAAAGCCATAGTTATATTATATCAATAAAAAAGAGTCAAGGCAAAATTCCATATTTACGGCAAGTTTATAAAAGGCAGGCCAATCCAGTCACCTTGGAAACCTAGGATTGATAGTACGGTCCTGACAATAAGCCAAGCTGCCGCTGCCAGCGCAAGCCCTATTACAGCGTTGGTGAAAATACCTTTCGCTTTTGTTTTGGTCTCCGCTCCGCCGGCAGTTACTAATAGAAAACCGGCATATAGGAACATTATGGCGGCGATAGGAATAGCCAGACTAAAAAGAACGAACTGGATGACTTTGTTTATAAGATTCATGAAAGCTGTAAAATCACAGGCCAGGGGTTGAGTAACCGTGCCATCGCTGTTTGTAACTATCCCAGCATTATTATTGCAAGGCACCAAGGAATCATCTGCCGCTAGAGAAAAGACAGGCATAACGAGAATCAAAAATATTGCAAGATAAATTAAAAAATTTTTCATTTGAGTAATAATAAACTTAGTTTGTTGCTGGCGTCCATGATAGCGTCTCTTGGTGTCATAGCATTCGAAAGTACGCCTTCAATCATCCTGCGGAAAATGTCGTCTGTATCTTTAGACGAAGGGTCGAGCCAGCTCCTCGCATAAAGGGCAGAATTATAAAAAACTGGAAAATAAGCGCCTGGGGGTTTTATGGCAAGCAGATCCCGTCTGACCGGAGCTACTCCCAGGGCTCCCGCAAATTTGGACGCAAAGTCCCCCTTAGACATAAGACTTGCCGCAGTAAAGGCTGTGGTTGGATTTTTAGAAAAAGCTGACACCGCAAGCCCGGTGACATGGGCATTCGTTAACTTAAAAGCTGCATTTCTATTTTGAGGAAAAGCGCTAGCCAGAAAGTTTTGATTGGGATTTTTATTAATGAGAGACTGAAGCTCGCTCCCAAAACCGAAATAAAATGCTAAATCCTCTCTTGAAAAAGCATCACGGGAGTTGGGAAAAGATTTATTCCAAGAATATATATTCTGATTCGGATCTGCAAAGTCAGTATAAAACTTCAAGACTGGACTAAGGTCATATTTTTGATTTTGATCATTCAAAAGAGAAACGAAGCTGCCATCTTTTTCCGCTGTGATCGAATTACCCACCTGCATAAAAAGAGCAGTTAGTATATCTTTGGCGTGCGCAATGTTTGAAAAATGCCCTAAAGCAACCGCGCTTTTTATTATTTTACCCGAATCGTCCTTTTTCGTAATTAAAGAAATAAGATTAGAAAATTCGTCCCAAAAAACTGGAGGGTAAACAATGGCATTGGCATCAAGAATGCTGCGGTTGTAGTACATTACAAGCGGATCAATGGCCAAAGGATAGGCCAAGATACCTTTAGAGGTTAAAAATACCTCGCTGGCGCCGGCAAAAGTATTTTTAAAAGTAGCCAATGATAGACTCTCGTATGGTATGGCTAAAATTTTATTCGCATAGTGAACTGCCAAATCATCAGACAAGAAAAACATATCTGGTCCGATGCCGGAAGCTATCGACTCCAATAGATCTTGGTCAAAAGTATCTCCTGACTTTTCCACATATTTAACAATAAAAGCAGGATTGCTGTTATTGAAATCAGTAATTATTGAGGATAAATTTTCCCCCTTCACTGTCCCCCATAAAACAACTGTCCCCAGAGCTCCCGGTGTATCGTTGTTTCCGATTGGTATTGCGCCGGAAAAAACCAAAACACCAAAAACAGCCCCAGCTATAAACAAAACGATAACTATAATTTGAAAATTTCCCTTCATGTTTAATTACCCTTTATTAGTATCATACCATAATGATGCTCTCCTGCATCAATATCTCGTTCTAAAATAAAACCCTTGGCTTCGAAAAGTTCACGGGCTTTGGTTGAAGAAATTGTTCCCTTAGGTGAAAAAGAATCCGAAGACCAATCAACCAATAACACCTTGCCTTTTGGCTTTAATATTCTTTTTATTTCCTCTATGAAAGTATTTTTGTCTTCCACTTGGAAGAGCACATTTGAAGCTAAGACTACATTCGCAATACCATCTCCTATTTTAGTACCGTTAATTTTTTCAATATTTCCCCAAATGATATGTATATTGTTAAGCTTGGCATCTTTAACTTTATTCTTAATAGTGGTCAAAAAATCTTTTACGATTTCCACCGCATAAACTTTACCTTGTGGCACAAGCTCTCCCGCCGCGAGAGAATAATAGCCAGTCCCCGCCCCCAAGTCCGCCACAATATCATCATCCCGCAAAGGAAGCATTTTTAAATTTTTTACTGGGTCGGTGAACATATATATACTATACCATTTTAAGATTCTTATATGCAGGCGAGAGAGGCGATGCCGTCACCACCACGCAAACGCATGATGGTCACACCTTGAGTTTGACGGCCGAGAGAGGAAATATCTTTAAGCGCTGTACGAATGACTTGGCCTTTTTTGGACATAGCGATTAATTCCAATTCTTCCCCTGTCAAAACTTTTGCCACAATAAGTTTACCCGTCTTGCTAGTCACTTTAGCAGTTTTGACACCCGAACCACCGCGCTTTTGGACTTTATATTCTTTCAAATTGGTTTTTTTACCAAAACCATTGGCGCTCATAGTTAAGAATGCAGCTTTCTCTGCGCCTTTTTGCTGATTATTCTTTATGACATCCACACCGATGACTTCATCATTTTTGCTTAATTTTATCCCAGTTACACCTCCGGCAGTCCTACCCATTTCACGAACATCGGATTCTTTAAACCTTATCGACTGCCCTGCTCCTGTGGCTATCATTACCTCATCGCCCTTTCCTGTTACCAAAGCAGAGATGAGCTGGTCGTCTTTATCTAGGCGAATAGCAATGATACCGCTTCGGCGAACATCTTTGAAACTATCGGAGGTCATTTTTTTGGCCGTGCCATTTTTTGTCACCAGCATAAGAGAAGTATGCCCCTCGCTTAAGTTTTTAGGCATAGCCAATATCGAGGTTACCTTCTCTTCCGCCCCAAGTGAGAGGAAATTCATAATGGATTTACCGCGGGTGGCGCGGCGAGCTTCTGGAATATCATACATTTTCATTTGGTACACTTTGCCCAAATTTGTAAAGAACAAGAGATTGCTGTGAGTGGAGCCGGAAACAAGCATAGTAACAAAGTCTTCTTCTTTGGTTTCTAGATCTATAACACCCACCCCACCCCTCTTTTGCGAATGGTACTCAGAAGGGTCAGTACACTTCACATAGCCACCAGCGGTTAAGACCAGCATGGTTTCTTTTTCCGGTACCAAATCTTCATCGGAAATTTCTTTGACTCCACCTTTAACAATTTTCGTTCTCCTCTCATCGGCGTACTTGGTGCGAATCTCCGCCAACTCTCCAGATATAGTTTTAAGTATCTTCTTTGGACTTGAGAGTAAATCTTTCATCTCGGCGATAAACTTTTGTTTCTCGATTAATTCATCTTCTACGGCTTTTCGCTCCAACCCAGCGAGCTTCGCCAATTTCATCTCAAGTATCGCTCCGGCTTGTAAGTCGGAGAATTTAAATTCTTTCATCAAATTAAGCTTGGCAATTTGAGAATTTTTAGAGCCACGGATAACAGTGATAACTCGGTCTATCTTATCCAGCGCTTTTTTTAAACCAAGCAATATATGCTCACGTTCTTCTGCCCGCTTTAAGTCATACGCGCTTCTTCTTTTAACCACTTCTTTTCTGTGTAAAATAAATTGCTCCAAAACCGATTTGAGGGAAAGGGTCTGAGGCACACCGTCTACCAAAGCCACGATATTGAAATTGAAATTCGATTCGAGCTGAGTATTTTTGTAAATATAATTCAAAACTTTTTCCGGATGAGCGCTAGATTTCAAATCAACAACAATTCTGATATCTTTTGTGGATTCATCACGCAGGCCTTTTATACCTTCGAGTTTTTTCTCCTGCACTAGCTCGGCTATAGCCACAATCAAATTTGATTTATTTACTCTGTAGGGAATGGAAGTAATAATGATAGAAAAATTTCCATCTTTTTGTTCCACTATTTCAGCTTCACCCCGAGTTACAACGCCACCTCTGCCACCAGAGTAGGCATGAAGCATATCTTTATACCCATAAGCAATGCCTCCTGTGGGAAAGTCCGGCCCTTTGATAAAGGCCATAAGGTCTTCGGTGGTAGCATCAGCGTTTTCTATTAAAGCTAATGCTGCGTCAAGAACTTCTCCTAAGTTGTGTGGAGGAATGTTAGTGGCCATGCCTACAGCAATGCCTAAAGTGCCATTTAATAAAAGCGCGGGTACGCTGGAGGGAAATACTGTGGGCTCCTCCCGAGTCTGGTCATAGTTCGGACGAAAGTCTACTGTCTCTTTTTCTAAGTCTCGCAAAAGCTCACTAGAAATTTTAGCCATTTTGGCCTCGGTATAACGCATAGCTGCAGCATTGTCTCCATCGATAGAACCGAAGTTGCCTTGCCCTAAAATAAGCGGGTAACGATAGGAAAATTCCTGCGCCATACCAACCATAGAGTCATACACCGCCACATCTCCGTGGGGATGATATTTACCCAGTACATCTCCGACTACTGCCGCTGACTTTCTAAACCGCGCCGAAGAAGTCAGACCCATTTCATGCATGGCAAAAAGAATTCTGCGGTGCACCGGCTTTAATCCATCCCGCACATCCGGCAAGGCGCGCGAAGTAATGACCGACATGGCGTAAGCCAAGTAAGACTCTTTCATTTCGGTTACGATATCAACCGGCATGATTGTATCAGTTCTTACTTCTTCATTTTTATCTCCGGAATTTTTTGCCATAATATTCTACAGATAGAGTTTTAGACTCTAGATAGAGGCTAAACCTCTATCTGGTTATGTTGCTTTTAATACTATTACCTCTCCTTCTTTGCCATCTAAATCTTTCGTCTTGAGAGTCAGTTTGTCCACTACCTGCGCTTTTTCTTCACCCATTTCTTTTAGAAATGCTTTTAGAGTTCCGGCATCATAGTCCATCGGTATTATCATCTTGGGTTCTAGTGACGACATAAGTTTGGCAGAAGTTTTGGCATCCAGTAAGTCTCCTGCGCTACCTCCTACAGGCACAAAAATAATATCTGGGTTATTTATAGCCTCAAGAGCTTCTTTAGAAATTTCTCCCTCTCCCAGCGCTCCCAGAAATACAATTTTTATATTATCCAAGGTAAAAGAATAAATGGTGTTGATATATTTTTTACCGGAAAGTGTGACGTAAGACAAAACTCCTTTAATGAAAATTTCTTTAATCTCGTATGCTCCAGGGCCGGTGATAGCAAAGGGTACCCGTTCGCCGTGATTCAACTGTTCTAGACCATTGTAGTCGGGGTGGTTGGTAGTGATGAGGGCGATATCGGCACCAAAATGCGCGCTTATGCCCGATTTTGAACTCTTGCTGACAGGGTTAAAGGCTAGGACCATCTCTCCCTGGGTTATCTTGAAAAACTGAAGGCCGTTATATGTGATTATCATTACTTGCATTATAACATCAAATGAGGAGCAAAAACAAGCATATTTTTGCTTGTTTATTGTCCGAATACTGATGTTATTATGTGCCTTTGACATCTAGCATATTTTCTGTTAGATTAAAAGTATTAAAAGTATGGATTTAGGGTAACACTTTTGACATTCCGTCAGAGAACCTAGACCTTTTATCCGCTTTATGCGGATTTTTTTGTTTAAAAAATTATTATGATTAAAGAAGAAATAATAGCGGAAGAAAACCCAGTTTTAAAATCTATCGTTACGAGGAGCGCCGACAAACCAAAAGTTGAGTCTCTAGTGGAAGGTCCGGTAATCTTGGTAGAAAAATCATCGGTATATGTGGACCTCGCCCCATTCGGCACCGGCATTATTTACGGTCGTGAATTTATTAATGCCAAAGACATAATCAAAAAAATAAGTCTAGGTGATATCATCAAGGCTAAAGTCGTAGAAGTAGAAAATGAAGATGGCTATATCGAGCTTTCTCTAAAGGAAGCCAAGCAAGCGCTTGCTTGGAATGAAGCAGAAAAAGCCATAAAATTGAAAACTATTTTGAACTTGGAAATCAAAGACGCCAATAAAGGCGGGCTGATCTTGGAGTGGCAAGGCATCCAGGGCTTCTTGCCTGCTTCTCAGTTGAAAGCTGAACATTATCCTCGCGTTCTCGATTCAGACAAAGATAAAATACTCAAAGAACTCAAGAAGCTCGTCGGGCAAATAATCGGAGTTATGATTATTTCCACTCTGCCTAAAGAAGGAAAGCTAATCTTCTCTGAAAAAGACAACAACCCAGAAGAGAAAAAGGAAATATTGAGCAAATATACTGTGGGGGATAATTTAACTTGTACAGTCGCCGGAATTGTGGACTTCGGAGTCTTTCTAAAACTAGAAGACGGACTGGAAGGCTTAGTGCACATTTCCGAGCTGGACTGGGGGCTAGTGGAAGACCCAAGAGCAATGTTTAAAGTAGGAGACAAAGTGGAAGCAAAAGTCATCGAAATAAAAGACGGTAAAATCTCACTTTCTATTAAAGCGCTGAAGGATAACCCTTGGAAAGAATTCGAAGGCAAACTAAAGAAGGGAGACATCATCAAAGGTGTAGTCATCAAGTACAACAAACACGGCGCGCTAGTTTCCATCAAGGAAGGCGTAGCCGGACTGGTGCACAATTCTACTTTCATCTCGGAGTCTAAGCTGCGGGAAAAATTGGAACTTGGCAAGAATTATAATTTCCAAATTACGCTTTTTGAACCGAAAGACCAGAAGATGACCTTGGTGTATTTAGAGTAGCCTAACTAAAAATCCTCCGACTTGTCGGAGGATTTTTAGTTTAAACGTTAGGATTCGTTGTTTCTATTTCTGCTAAATTTTCTTTACCGATAGCATTCATGATAGATAATACCTGCTCCGCATATCTCTTCACAACGTAGGGTGGATTGTAGGCGCGGAGAATTTGCATAGTGGTTTTGTTGTCATAGTGTCTAGCAGTGTTTGGATTATTACCCCCTAAATTTCTAGCCACAGTCTCAACAGCTTCTTCGTGAGAACTAAAATTGATCTTGCAAGAACCCCAACCAAAAGCATTGAAATCAGCTTTCTTGCATTCGAACTTTCCTCCAGTTGACTCACGGATAGCTATGGCTGGCAAAAGACGCCAATCAAGATCATTCTTGTCTGCTTCCTCTACCATTTTCATACCCATACCTTCAAGTGGCATGTTACGCTCTTTAAAGTAAGCATCAATGGCGTCAGCCTTTGCTTGTAAAGCTATAGCTATTGGATCGATAGCTTGGTTAATAGCTATAGTTCCATTAGTTGTAATATTAAATTTTTGAGCTAATACGTTCCCCACGATCCCTGTGCTACTCATAGACCCAAACATAACGGGCATAGTCATAACGGGCAAAATAACCAAGGACTGGATAAAACGTATTAGATTGTTCTTTTTCATATATAAGCGGTTATGCTCCGCCAACTCCATATCTGGATTCCATATAATCTTTGGGGCTTAAAGCCCTAAAAACTAAAAAATCCTTAATTTACAAGGCTTTCACCTATACAAAAAGGATATACTTATATACTAGCATATTACGGTTTAAATGTCAATGGTTATACAATAATTGGATTTTATGTCAAGATAGCCAATTTTAGCTCACTTTGAAAACATTGTCGGCTACTTTATATGCTTCCCCTGCTCCCATTGTGACAAATACGTCTTTTGCATCTAAATTCAGGCTTTTTACATAAATTTCTGCTGTTTCAAAGTCAGACATTGCTTTGGCATCATTTCCAGCCAAGCAAATGGCTTCTACCAACTTTTCACTAGAGACACTCTCGTCTTTGTTTTCGCGAGCAAAATAGATAGGCAGAAGCAAAACTCTGTCTGCATCTTTAAAACTTTTGGCAAAGTCGGCAAATAGAGCTTTGGTGCGACTATAGAGATGTGGTTGGAAAAGGACAGTAATCTTTTGAGTCGGATATAACTCCCGCAAAGCCTGCAAGCTAGCTCGTATCTCTGTGGGGTGATGAGCATAATCGTCATAGATTACTGCCCCCTCTGGTGTCTTCCCTTTCTTCTCCAAACGTCGAGCCGTGCCGGAGAATTGAGAAAGAGATTTTTGGGCTACTTCCTGCGGAATATTAAGCATATCGGCTACGGCAAGTGTAGCGGCAGCATTCATCCTGTTGTGCTCTCCAGGTACAGCGAGCTCTGGCACCTTGGAGATATATTGCGAGTACTCGGTAATTGTGTGTTCGCACTGAGATAAAAATTTGTCAAAAGCTTTTTGTATATCGGCTAAGTCTTTGTAGCAGTCAAGATGGTCCGCTTCGACATTCGTTACAAGACCAACGAAAGGAAAGAAGTTTAAAAAATGCCTGTTGTATTCGTCTGCCTCAACAATAAAATATTCACTTTTTCCTTTTCTAAAATTAGAGAGAGATTTGTTCATAAAACTACCGACAACAACTGTGGGGTCCATGCCCATTTCGATAAGCATATCGGCTATCATGGCCGTGGTTGTCGTTTTGCCATGTGTGCCAGCAACAGCAATGACTTTGTAATCTTTTGCAAAAATCCCAAGGGCTTCAAAATAACTTAATGTTGGTTTGCCTGTCTTTCTGGCACTCTCAATAATCTCTGGTCCGCGATAAAGCCAAGCGTCACTGTAAACATATAAATCAGCTTCAGGTACTTCAAATACCCCTTTAACATCTTTCTGAAAAATGACATACACGCCATGGGCCTGCAGTGGGCGAATAGTATCTGGAGTGTCTTCATCATTTATTCCGGAGACTTCCATGCCCTTCGCCAATGCGAATTTTGCCAGAGCTGAAATGCCTATGCCTCCAATACCGATAAAAAATATTTTTTTAATTTTTGATAAATCTAGATTCATTTTACTTGCCCACCTCTGGAGGGTTTTAAATTTTTTACTATTTTTAAAAACTGGGCTTCTCTATCAAATTCATTTTTGAAATATTTACCGAAGGATTCAAAAGCTGGACTGAAAAGAATCGTCTCTCGCTTTTTGGCTACTGCAAAAGCTCTTTTTACACAATTTTTTAAACCTTCTTCTTCGTAGACTTCGATACCATCTTTTTTCATTTTAAAAACTTCATCCCGAATTCTATCAGTACCTTTCTCTTTAAATAAAATTACTTTGGAACATGTGTGTGGAATCTTTTTTACAAGATTAGTCATATCGAGGTTTTTATCATAACCTCCTACGATAAGCACAATATTTTTATTAGCACCAAGAGCCTTTAAAGCAGCCGCTGTCGCTTCAGCTGTAGTTGCACTATTATCATTGTAGATTTTTACTCCCTTAATAGTAGTCAGATACTGAAGTCGCCCAACGACTCCCCCAAAGCTTGCTACAGCCTTTTTAATAGTTACATCTTTTATGCCAAGTCTTCGTGCCACTTCTATGGCCAGAGATGCATTATGTATATTGTGTTCACCTGGGATTTTTATTTTCCAACCTTTTGGAAGATTTGATTTGAGGGTAATTATTTTACTTTTAATTTCTCCTTCCCATTTTTTAATAAAAGACATTACTTGTTCTCCTGTAATTAAAAAATCATTCTTTTTTTGATACTTAAAGATACTTGCTTTGTCGATAAAATACTTTTTCATGTCGTTCCCATAATAGCTCATATGGTCGGGGTAGAAAGTTGTAAATACTGCCACATGAGGACTTGTTTTATTTTTTCTAAAGCCCTGAAGTTGCCACGAATCAAGCTCCAGCAACACATAGTCTGCATTTTTAGCTTTTGGTAACATAGAGAGAGTAGAAACTCCGCGAACATTGCCACCTAAAATAAATTTCTTACCCGCTACATTAAAAATGTGCTCCAGCAAATGAGTAGTGGTAGATTTGCCACGAGTGCCAGTCACCCCTATCACTGGCAAATTAGAAAGCTTTACAAAAAGAGCTGTGCTCATTTCAACAGGAATATTATTTTTTTGTGCTTCTCTTATATAAATAGAATCTAATGGCACTTTGGCTGATTTTAAAATAAGATCTTTATCCTTAAAATCT
>Ga0075870_135_pt1 | contig 9629 bp, 7 predicted proteins | sample RifGroA1_FD_67971 | JGI IMG/M metagenome (GOLD analysis project Ga0075870, IMG submission 67971) | Parcubacteria (Nomurabacteria) bacterium GW2011_GWA1_40_8
AATACCGATCATCTTCTCCGTGGTGGCATTTATCCGGGTCTATATAGTAGTTTTTATGGAACTCAGAGATAGTTGTATTATTATTCACCAAAACGCAACTAACATTTGTACCGCATGGCGTACATACATAAGCACCCTTATAAATTTGGTCATACATCGTTGGTAATACAATACCGAGTATGCCGCTTCGCGTATTGTCTTCGCCGTTATACAGAGAGGCTTGAAGTTCACGCTTAATGAATTTTTGTTCTTCCCAGCCGAGCGCTTCAGCGCTTTTCAATCCTATGAGGTGAATTGTAACTGTAGAATCTGCAAGATAATCCTCGCGGATTTTCTGCATAATGTACTCTTCGTCATCGGATTCAATAGCTTCATCAAGCGACTTATCAATGATATCTAGGTTGGGGAGAAGTTGTATTGCCTCCTTATAAGCCGAATCCTCTGTTTTGAACGATATAAAACTTTTGTGTGCCATGTTGATTGTTTAGTTAGTATTATGGTGGCTGTGGACAAACAGCTACTTGTTTAGGTTATGTTTAGGTAGTATACTAAAACCATGAAGCAAGAGTCAAGTATCAAAATGGGCAAACCAACAAAACGCCAGGCGGAAATACTGCACTTTGCGAGAGAGTACCGCCGCGAAAATGGCTATTCCCCTGCACTTACTGAAGTCGCCAAACATTTTAATAGATCTATCCCGACAGTACATCAACATATACAGTCCTTGGGTAAAAAAAATCTACTCTCGGTTGATAAAGGTAAGAAACGATCAATCATTACTCCTCAAGATTACAAATCACCACTTGTAGACATACCCCTTCTTGGAATTATTTCTGCTGGCGGTCCGATTGAGGCAATACGAAATGAAGAAATGATAGGTGTGCCGCGTTCAATGCTTCCAACATCGTCTCACCACTACGCTCTTAAGGTGTCTGGCGTGAGTATGATTGAGGAAGGAATCATGGACGGCGATATTGTGATTGTTCACGACCAACAAACCGTGAACGATGGAGAAAAGGCGGTAGCCTATATGTCGGAGCGAAACGAGGTTACACTGAAAAAGATTTACAGAGAGAAGGATCGAATCAAACTTGTCCCCGCCAATAAAACTATGAAGCCATTTTACGAAACAGATGTGGTAATCCAAGGTAAAGTCGTGGGAGTATTAAGAAAAGAATTTTAAAATATATGTCATTACTATCAATACCAGAAGCATCAAAGTGGGCAACCGAATATCTTGAAAAAGATGTGTCTACAGCAAACATTTCGTACCTTGTACAGTATGGAAAGGTTAAAAAGCACGGCGAAAATGGCTCGACGCAAGTTGATGTCAATGATCTTAAAAAATACTACGAATCGTGGAATGGAAAGCGAGAAGTAGACTGGAAACAAAAACTCGGCAACGATCTAAACTGGGCGCTTTCTTTTGATAATTTGCGAGAAGTGCACACAACTAAACATGTTCACCGACTTCATCCATACAAGGGCAAGTATATTCCGCAGCTTGTTGAATATTTTTTAGGAACGCACACTGATGATTTTAAAAAGGAAGTTTATTTCAAAAGTGGTGATATAGTCCTCGACCCTTTTATGGGTTCTGGCACAACATTAATTCAGTCGCTTGAAATGGGCATCCATTCTATTGGTATAGATGTTTCCGAGTTTAATTGTATGATTGCGAGCTGTAAGGCAACACACTATGACTACGATTATGTGCAGAAAGCAATCAAAAAGATGCTCGCCGCTCTCGATACTTTCGAGCATGACAATCAGATTCAAGAATTTGAAAGCGAACTTTTGGCAGAATTATCAAAATTTAATAACGCCTATTTCCCCGGCTACGAATTCAAATATAAGATAAATCAAGGTAATTTTAATGAAAAAACCTTTTCAAACGAGAAAGAAAAAGAGTTTTTGCCAGTGTATGAAAAATTACTCAAAAAGTATTCAATAAAGCTCAAGCAAGACAAAGCGGATTCTTTTCTTGATATTTGGTTTATGGATAATGTACGTCGTGAGATAGACCATGTATTTCAAACAATTAAGCAAGAGCGAGATGTAAAAACTCGAAAAATTCTTGCGCTCATTCTGAGCCGAACAATCAGATCATGTCGTGCAACAACGCATAGTGACTTGGCTACGCTGAAAGAACCCCAACTAACAACATATTACTGCTTCAAGCACAAAAAAATCTGTAAGCCACTGTTCTCGATCAAAACGATGCTCAATCGGTATGCTTTTGATACGCTCAATCGTATTAAAGATTTCGGTAATTTACGAAAGTCGGTACATTATTCCACTGTTGCCGGCGATTCTCGTTCTGTGGATATTTTTGAGAAGGTGGAAAAGCAGAGTCCAGAATTTGCAAAGATTTTGAAGAAACAAAAAATAGCTGGCATTTTTTGTTCGCCACCGTATGTTGGACAAATTGATTATCACGAACAACATGCGTACGCCTATGACCTCTTAGGTTACAAACGAAATGATGAATTAGAAATTGGTCCGCTGTATAAAGGGCAAGGGCAAGAAGCTCGACGGTCATACGCGCAAGGAATTGCAGATGTATTAAATAACTGCAAACGATACTTCAAGGATGATTATGATGTCTTCCTTGTTGCAAACGATAAATATAATCTTTACCCCGAGATTGCGGAAAAATCGGGGATGAAGATTATAAATCAATTCAAGCGACCTGTCCTAAACAGAACGGAACGAGATCGCAATCCGTATTCAGAAATTATTTTTCACTTTAAATCAAAATAAAATTTATGGCACTATCAAAAGAACAAGTTCAAAATGTTGAGGAAGTCTTGAGAACAAGTCTCCGAAACAAGTTTAAAAATCACAAACCCGAACCGGCTTCAATGCCGTTCCATACTCGCTTACTTGGAAAAGACAGGTTGGCACTTTACTCATTCATCCACTCGCTCAATACAAATTTTGGGACGACCATTTTTGAGCCAGTAGCCCTCGCGCTTGCACAAAAGAACTTCAAAATTGCTAAATCTCAAGCAAAAGCAGGTGATCAAATAAGTACTGGCGCTCAAGCAGAAATACAAAAGATTGTGGATGGACTGACAACTGCCACATCGTCGCCCGATAAAAAAACAGAAATTGAGAGAATACGAAAAGTATGTCAGCAAGGCGAGATGATTAAAGTAAAACCAACAAAAGTCGATCTAATGTTTGAGTCAAAAGACGGCGATCATTTCTTGTTTGATATTAAAACAGCAAAACCAAACGCGGGAGGGTTCAAGGAGTTTAAGCGAACATTGCTTGAGTGGGTGGCGGCAATTTTTGCCGAAAATCCGGAAGCAGATATAAGCACACTCATTGCTATTCCTTACAACCCATACGAGCCAGAACCATACAGTCGTTGGACAATGCGTGGAATGCTTGATCTTGAGTGTGAGTTGAAGGTCGCAGATGAATTTTGGGATTTTGACGAATTTTGGGATTTTCTCGGCGGCAAAGGTACTTACAAAGACCTGCTCGATTGTTTCGAGCGCGTCGGTATCGAGCTACGAGATGAAATCGATGCCTACTTTAAGCGCTTTACCAAGTAGCGTTGCACCCGCACCCATTTCCTTTCTTCCACTTGCCTTTCGGCGGAGGGGGATGGGGGGAGGAGCCGCAAAAAATAGGAAAGGAAATGGGTGCGGGATGCACGCGACCGGAGGGAGCGTCCCGAGGCGCAGAATCACCACGCAATCGGAGCGTACGAAAGAATCTCAAGCCACCACGCGCTCCGCGCGTGCGAAGTGGGTTCGCGCAAAGGTTAATACATCACCGCCTTCTAACTACAGAAGCACCAGAAGAAGTTTAAATAGGATATAAAGAATAGCGGCGCCGGAGATGGCTCCGAGGACCACAGGAGTCGCTTTGAGAACTTTTTCTGTGGATATAGCGTTAGCTGCTGATGCAGTGAGTGTTTTAGGAGTTATTTCTACAGGTTTTGTGTCTTGCGCAATAGTTGCATTAGGAATTAATTTTTTTATTTGCGGAGTTATAGAAACTTTTTTTTCTATTATTTTACTTTTTGCAACACTTTCAGTCGGAACTTCGATTTTTTCTGGTGTCTTAATTTTTGGCTCTTTAACTGCAACTAGTACTGGCTCTGCTGCAGGCTTTTGGAAGTATTGCATTATTGCGCTCCATGGTTTCATAGAAGTCGCCGTAACTGCATAACTTGTAGCCCAAATGCGATTTTGCAGAGTTTCGGATGAGGGAAGTACGGCTCCGTCTGCTACCTGCTGTAGAGCAAGGTAGTCCATGGGGGTGTGGTTATTCTTGCTCCACGACGTGCCAAGGGCGCTCATGGCTTGCATTACCCAGCTTGTAGAGTAAATACCTCCAAAGCCGCCGTCATTAATTTGCTTACTTATAATATAGTCAGTCGCTTTTGTGAGAGCGCCAGAAATGCCAGCAATGGATTCAAAAGATTTTAAGGCTTGAATTGCCGCCGCTGTTATGTCCACACTTTCTTCCCAGGAGCCGTTTGTTTTTTGTTTGGAAATTAAAAAATTAACATCTTTAATAATTATTTCGTCCTTTACAGTATAGCCGGAATTTGCCAGGGGAATAAGCGCGAAGATGTCGTCATTTATCAAATTTGCGTCGCCGAATTGCGTGCCGTCAAAGCTGTTGATGATAGCATTAATATAGTTTACGCCGTTATATGAATAAGGATTTTGCCCAAGAGCCAGAAGCGCCATGGCATGTCTTTCATTGTCGGTCAAGAGGGAACTTATTGTATTATTAGAATCAAAGTAAGTGAGGAGCTTATCTTTTGGGCTACCAGTCACATTTAGGGCTCCATAAGCAATTGCCGCCCAATCGCTATAGAGAAGAGAGTCACCAAGTGAGCCATCAGCGCCTTGCACACTTTTTAAATAAGCAATTGCATTTGAGGTGTCAAAAGATGACGGCAGTGTTACAACTGCTCCTCCGCCTCCGGTGCCACTTGGCACCGGAGAAACTGTAAGGCTATAAGAAGGAAAATAAAAATCTTCCGCAATGCCAATGGTATATGTGTTTATAGTTGACAGTGAAATATTTGTATTTCCAAGGCTATCGACTGCGTGGGTCGAAACAACAATCGGGCTCCATGGGTCATTAGGATTCGGCAAGGTTACACCCACATTTACTCCAGTAAGTGGATTCCAAGTATTATTTGCATAGTCATACGATTGTGCGGCTACATTTAACGACCCGCCAGTAATAATGGTGTTGGCAGAAAGTACAAGCTGATGCGAGTTGCCAAAATAAATCCCCACTGTTTCTCCGCCGGAGAGTATACTAGCATCAATACTAGAGAAGGGAGTAACGCTACCCACAGCGTACTGCCAATTATCACAAAGTTCCGAGCTGCCGTTCGGCAGTATGCATTTAAGATAAAACGAATTGAATGAGTTAAAGTATTGCAAATTGGAAATTGAAAAGTCGCTACTGGCATCATCGATATTTTTCAAAATAGCCAAGACACTTCTGGTATTTACATTATGAGCCACACTATTTGAATCGGTAATTGACACAGTGCCTGAAGCGGGAAGAGCGACGGATCCATTGTAAAGAACAGTGTCGCCATTTCTAATTATGAACGTTACCGTTACAGGAGCGGTAACATTTACAGTGGGTTGCGAAGAAGTTAAATTAAAAAGAGTGCCGCTAAAACCCAGATTAGCAAGGGGAGAAGCAGTCCATTCATACGACCCCGCGCTAGAGGGCGCAGTGGAGGTGACTTGCACTGCCACAAATTCGTTTACATCGAGCTTATCACTAGCTCCACTGGCTTGTATTCCAATTTTACTTGTAGATGCATTGAAGCCGTTAGTATATCCGTCGGTAGAACCTAATAACCATGTCTTACTGGATGATACGGAAGAAATACTTATAGAAGAAGGAGTTCCGAATCCGGATGGCAAGACAATCTCTACTGAACCAAGATTGGCAGTGGAGGCACTGCCGTTGGTCACAGTGTATGTGTATGTTTGATTTTGGTTCGTAGAAGCCGCAGTGGGGGAAATTATAGCCGAGGCATCATTCGCTGCGAATGTTGTTGATGCAAAAAAGCTTCCCAAAAATAAAATTGTTAGAAAACTAAAACCTATTTTTAATATTTTTTTCTTCATAAAATTTTGACAAGACTTAGCCTTGTTTTATTCCAATTTCCACTCAATGACGTCGCCATCTTTGAGCTTGTAGGAAGAAACGCCGACAGCCGCTTCTTTGCCGTTAATATAATAAATAAGGTTTTTACCGTTACCAGAATGCAGTGTTCCAATGTCTGTTACAAAAAATCCGAGATTAGGGTACATTTTTCCAGAAAAGTCTATTCTACCTTCTTTTTCTTCTTGCACCAGAGCATCGTACAGAAGAGTATTAGGAGCAAATTTTACAGGGGATATTATTGAATCCGATATCTGACTTTCTTTTTTAAAAGAGGGAACTAGAACAAAAGCAAAAAAGAGTAAAATAATAACAAGGCCGGTATATAATTTTTTATTATTTTTAGACATAAAAAAAATCCTGCTGCGGGCAGAATTTACAGTCTTTTTCGTAAAAAAACGAAAGAGGATATCCTGCTCGGGAAAAACAAAAATGATTGGTAATCGGACTTGTCCCCGACACAAAGTCGTGGGCTTACCGTAGCGGCACTGTACTGGAATCTAACCAGTTTCCCCAATCACTTCTTTTAAATTATTAAAGGAACATACTAAGTTTATGCTTTTATCTAAACCTGTCAATTAAATCTGTGGAAAAGTATTTGGTTACGTAATGTATTACGTAATAGATTACGTAACTATTTAGTATGAATTGCCAAATAAATATCTTCGAGGGCGCGGACGGCATCACCGGCGGCGATGTTGTTTTGATGATAGAGCACATCAGTGCAGTCGCCGGCAGCCCAGATGCCGGGGACTAAAGTTTTTTGATTTAACGGATTTATTTTTATACGTCCGATTTCGTCAAGCGGAACCAAATCTTTCACAAAGTTAGTATTTGGAATTTGCCCGATTTCCACGAAAATACCGGAGACCTTCAATTCTGTTTCTTGGCTGGTAGCTCTGTCTTTATATACTATTCCTTCGACAAATTTATCGCCTTGTATTTCCAAAATTTCCACATTTTTTACCGCTTTCATTTTTGGGTTTTTCAAAACTTTATCAACGGTAATTTCATCAGCTTTATCAAAAGACTCACTACGGTGCAGAAGGGTTACGGATTTACAATAGGCCAGAAGCTGGGCAGCAGTTTCAAACCCAGCGTTCCCGCCGCCCACTACCGCGACATCCTGACCGGTAAAAAGAGGCCCGTCGCAAGAGGCGCAGTAAGTGAGTCCTTTATGTTCTAGTCTGTCGGCATTCTTTGCCTCAAGTTTTCTTCTACCGCTGCCGCTAGTTATTAGAATTGTCTTAGCTAAAAATTTCTCGCCATTTTCTGTTGTAACTTCAAAGGAATTTTCAAGGACTGTCCTTGTGAGAGAAATTACTTTTTCACCTTCTTTTACTAAAAGCGTAGAGCCCAAATCTTCAGCCTCTTTCAGGTTTTCAGTACCTATGGCATTTGCCAATACATGCTTTTTAAAATTTTCTGCTAATTCATTTCCCGAGAGGGAAGTGGTGCCAATCCAGTTGTAAATTTGCTCGGAGACTACACTTTGCCCGCCCCACTCGCTGGTAATAAAGAGCGTCTGTAGTCTTTTACGAGCAGCGTAAACTGCCGCCGCCGCGCCGGCCGGTCCACCCCCGATAATAATTAAATCGTAAGTCATATATTTAGTATACACTATGTAAAGAAGTTTTTGAAACAAAGCTTTTTTCGGTACGAGTTTTTTGAAGCTTAAAAAACTCTGAAGTTCTCGGCTCGCCAGCCTCGAAACCCCTACAAAAGCTTGTTTCAAAAACTTCCTCTAATTCTTCTTACGTCTCAAAAATGCTGGAACAGCGCTCCAGTCGTCTCCGTCGTCTTCAATAACTATTTCTTCCACTTCTGCTTTTTTATCTTTCTTAAAAAAATCACTGCTGGTACTTCCGCTCTGGATGCTGTTATGTATCTCCTTTTTAGCCATAGCCGCATTTTCTTCTTTTAACAGGGTTCCCGTAAAAAGACTTTTGCGAGGTGCATCAGCCGTGAAGCTGGTAGCTATGACTGTGACTTTTAATTCACCCTTTTTCAATTTCTCATCCTTAATTGTGCCGAATATCACCTTCGCATCTTTGTCAATTGACTCGGTGATTATTTTAGCAGCCTCTTGAATTTCTTGGATTGTTACGTCTTCTCCGCCGGAAATGGCAAAGAGGACACCCTTGGCACCATTTATAGAGACTTCTAAAAGGGGAGAATTGATAGCCTGAAGCGCCGCTTTTTCAGCGCGTTTTTCACCGGAAGCAAGGCCTATACCCATAAGCGCGCTACCGGCATCGGACATAATAGCTCGGATATCTGCGAAGTCAACATTTATAATACCGGGGGTGGTTATCAAGTCGGAAATGCCTTCTACGGCCTGCCTTAGTACATCATCGCATCTGGCGAAAGCGTCTTTAAAATTTGTATTTTTTTCAGATAATTGCAGTAACTTGTCATTTGGAATTGTAATGATAGCGTCCACATCTTTGGCCAATTCCTCAATGCCTTTTTCCGCGATTTTCATTCGGTGGTTGCCTTCAAAAAAGAAAGGCTTGGTGGTAACTGCCACTGTCAATATTCCTTGTTCTTTAGCTGCGCGAGCTACTATCGGCGCGGCGCCTGTGCCCGTGCCTCCGCCCATGCCACAAGCGATGAATATCATATCAGCTCCCTTGATGACATCTTGGATTTCCGATTTAGTTTCTTCAGCGGCTTTTTTTCCGATTTCCGGGTCCATGCCGGCGCCCAAGCCCTTGGTAAGATTTTTCCCTATGTGAATTTTCTTCTCAGCGAGCGAGTGGTGCAAGTCCTGCGTGTCGGTATTCATACAAATAAAACTTACACCCTTAACCTTAGAATTTATCATATGGTTAATGGCATTCTTGCCTGACCCGCCTATTCCGATGACCATAATACGGGCGAAACTCTCTATTGCTTGATTGATTTTTGGCATAAATGTGTTCTTATAATTGATAATATGTATATGACTTTATAGGAGACATACTAGCACTAGAGCAAAAAAAAGCAAATTATCTGCTTTTTAAAAATTAAAAATTAAAAGTTGAAAACTAGCGAAGCTACGGCAGTAGCTGTTTTATGCTTGATTTTAGTGCATTTTTTAGATCTTTATAAAAGTTAACAAATGAATTTTCAGAATAGCCGTCATTGTCTTTGGATGCTAAAAGCCCCAGAACAGTAAACCAAGAACAGTCACGAAGCTTGGTTTTCGAATTACTGAAAATCTCACTTGTTCCCATGGCAGAGGGGAGTTTCAGCACCATTTTTGACAACTCTACCAGCCCTCTTACATTCGCGCCGCCACCGACAAAGATGATACCGGCCGGTAATAGCCCCGATCTCTTTATCTTTTTTAAATGATTTTCTATCAATTCAAAAATATCAGACAAGCGTGCCTCGATAAACTCATCTAATTTTTTCTTTGAAAATTCTTCGGCATTATCTCCGCGTTTTAATTTTTCGGCTACATCAAGTGGAATTTT
>Ga0075870_141_pt1 | contig 9253 bp, 9 predicted proteins | sample RifGroA1_FD_67971 | JGI IMG/M metagenome (GOLD analysis project Ga0075870, IMG submission 67971) | Parcubacteria (Nomurabacteria) bacterium GW2011_GWA1_40_8
ACAAAAAAACAGCTTAAATTTTTACCCCTGTTTCTAGTGATTATCTTTGTTTTAAGCTGGCAGGTTCATGATATTAGGCAGTTTTTGTTGCTAATTCCTGAATGGTTTCAGAGGAATAACTGGAATCAGATTAGTAATTATTTGTCTGTCTATTTAAGGCCGCTATTGACTGAAGTTTTCCCCTGGTATTGGGGGGTTTTTGACTGGCTTGGGGTAGTAATGCCAATTGGAATAATAAGGATTTTAAATAGAGTTATGATTTTGGCGGGAGTATTAATGGTATTCAAGCCCTTGCCGTTTATAATGGGAAACTTTATGCCAGCTTAGGTAGCGACACCGGTGAAGCAGATGTTTATGCTTATTCAGAAAGATTAGAATCTCAACTATCCAAAGAATTCAATCCCGCTGCCACCACTCCGCTCAACGAGCAGTACCAAAACTTCACAAAAGATTTAAGCATTATTGCATCAAATAGAGCCGTAGAGAGAGAATCTGATACCTGCCCCGCCCCAATGGCATTCGCTTCCAGTGTGACTACTCTCTCCTCTACGCCATCAATTTTTAAATCCAACTCATCTATTTTTTTATTGGTAGCTTGTAAACCTAAAACCATATATCCTAAAGTATTCACCGGGTTAATGATGTTACCACCGTAATGCATTGCCCAAGGAGCCTCATCCGCCATCACACCGACATACATGGTAGCGCTGTCTCCTGTACCCATTTTCGGTTTGTAGTGGAATTGATATATCGGCGTGGAAAGAATTTGAGTTAAGGCTTCATTGGGGTCAGTTATTGTTCCAACAATATTTTTCATGCTGCGCAAAGATCCGGCCGCGGCCCAAGTCAATACTCCGTCTCCGGCGACGTCCGTGAGTTGAGTTCCAGCTCCTCCGACTGCTGGAGGCAAGGAGTAAGTTATGCTTGCCGCCTGCGCGATAGCTTTGAATGCGGAATAATTTGTTCCCGAAGCAGAAGGTTCCATAAACCTCATTTCAGTTGCGGTGGTTCCGCCACCTATTTCCATAGCGTTACCGCTAGGAATTATTTGTAGAAGTCCGGCGCTGGTAGTTAGTAAGTCTGCATAATTCGTCGCGCTTCCATTACTGTCGTTATATGTAAGTCTTAGATTTATTCCCGTAGCCGAGTTTATTTCTGTAACACGGTCAGGCCCTGTCGTCCCGATGCCGACGTTGCCGTTGTTAAATTCAAAATGCGCGCCTGAATTCCCCAGGGAAAATATTAAGTCTGCGGCGGCATTATTTTGCGTAGCCAGCGTCAGTTCCGCAGTGCTGTCATTTCGACAGAGACTCCCCTGTGATGTGGCTCCGTAGTAGATACAACCGCCCCCCGTCACCTGAATTGAACCAGCGGTTTCCAGAGACTGACTCGGATTCGTCGTCCCGATGCCGACGTTGCCGCCGTCTGGTTGTAGGACAAGACTATTTGCCGCGGTCCCTCCAACTGAGAACGCTTGCAATTCTGAATATGTGTCTCCAGAAGCAGCTCCGTGTCTGATTCGGAACATTGAGCCCGTGTTTGTGTTGTTCCAATCATTAGTGGAGAAGTACGCCGCGCCTTGCGACCCTGAAGTCCATGCCACATGAAGCTTGTGATTCGGTCCCGTCGTCCCGATGCCGACGTTGCCTGAACTTGTGATTCTCATCCCTTCCCCAAACGTTGCTCCATTTCTTGTAAGAAACGCCAGATGTCCCTCTTCTGAACCATCGGTTACAACATTTGAAATTCCTAAGATGCCGGCAAAAGCATGTTCTGTTCCAATGCTATCATCCCCGATAAAATAAATCCTTCCCAATTCATCACCTGCAGCAGGTGAAGCTGAATCTTTAACCAAATCCAAACGAGGAGGGTTCGCATCTGCATTGGTGTTTTCAACTCGTAGAACCGGTTGATTGGCTGAACTCGACTCTATATGCAACAACTCACTGGGCTCCGTCGTCCCGATGCCGACGTTGCCGCCGTCTTGGAAAGTTACCAAATTATTGCCACCATACCAAAATCTCAAATCCTGACTTGTTCGATCGTTCTTCATAAACCAGTAATTTGTTCCATCTGCTATACCATTATCAGTATCTAATATTATACGGGCATCACCGCTTGTGTTTGTTCCAATAACATAATCGGCATCGCCACCATTTTTATACAGATGTAATAGACCCTGTGGCCCCGTCGTCCCGATGCCGACGTTGCCGCTCTTTAAACTCATTATCTGCTGGGCACCTCTCACACCTAAATCGAGTGAAGAATTTGCATTATTATAATTAATCAAACTCCAAGCCGTGGCACTTGTGCCCAGCAACAGTGTTCCACCATTCGCACTACCCACTACAATCGCATTTTCACCCGTTATAACGCCCATATCATCTCCAACAACTAACTTCTGATTCGGCCCTGTCGTCCCGATGCCGACGTTGCCGTCTGTATCTATTCTCATTCGCTCTGCCCCAACTGAACCGTGCGTGCGCGTGTCAAAAGCCATGAACCCCCCATAATTTCCATCACCAGTGGTTGTCTTGCCAACTCGAATAGAACCCATATAAGCAGAATCGGCAGCGGCGTTATATCTGTTTTTGAAAATAATGCCAGCTTGGGGAGAAGCATTGTAAGCAGCTGCACTCTTAACCAACACCTGACCAAGTATCGTACCTTCTGATATTGGCGCACCGGTAACCTGTAACAACGTCTCCGGTCCTGCTTCCCCGATGCCGACGTTGCCGTTGCTGTGTTAGCGTCGCTGTCATTAAATTGAAATGCCGTTTCAGCCGCCCCCAAATCACCGAGAGTGGCGGCGGAAAGCTTGCCCGCCCTGAATTCTACCGCGGGTACAGTATCAGTTGGATCAGTATTGCCAATCAATCCTCTTAGAACCAACCCCTGTCGGCCAACCGCGTCAGAAAGGCCGGTAATGATCCCCGCGCCCTGCTCTGAAGAAATAGGGCCAAAATGCAAGAAGGTGTCTGCTTGGAAATTATCGGTAAAGCCGTGAGCAACATCTCCGTCAGATATACCGAAGGCCAAATCACTGCCTGCCGCCACAGAAAGTTCAAGCTTATAGTCCGGTGACGCATCTCCGATGCCGACGTTGCCTCCGCTATTTATAGTCATGGCGACTGACTCCGCGCCTGTGGCAAATTGAATAGAACCATTTGCTTCATGCGTAGATATTTCAAGCCTGGTCACGTCATGCCTGTACTGCATCAGAGCGGCGAGATTATCTTCCGGGTCGCCCCATGCGAGGACTCCAGCAACGCTGTTTGGTGTCAAGATTGAGATGCCTCCTTGAACATTTGTTTCCACTACTAACTCATCGGCGATACTATTGGCCGTGATAGTTCCCGCCGAGGCCTTGAATACATGCAGTGGTCCATCCGGCCCCGTCGTGCCGATGCCGACATTGCCGCCTTCTGGTTGTAACAACAAATTCAGGGCTCCAACCCCAGCCTGCTGCGCTGAAATCCACGCCCCACCCAGAGAACCCAAATCGCTGTCTATGCCGAAACCGAAATGTTCACCGATACCGCCACGAAGATTAAGTGCTCCATTTTGGTACAAATCATAATTTGCATCACCCCTGTTCACGTCTAACATTGCGCCAGGGACTGTCGTCCCGATGCCGACGTTGCCTCCGGAGTCTATGACCATGCGGTTTGTGCCGGTTACCGTGGTACTGTTTGCCGCAGTATAGAAGTTGATGCTTGTAGCCGCATTAAAGCTCGATGTTCCACCACCGATGTATATGTCGTTGCTGGAAGTGTTATTATCGCCCCAGATGAGTCCAAGGTCTTCTTCCGAGTTAGTGTAATGCGCCACTTGCAGTCCTCCAAATTTACGGGTGGTATTGGTTCGGTTGTTTCCTACTCGTATGCCATCTGCCACACCTCCATCGTTCACAATATCCAACTGCGTTCCCGGCCCCGTCGTCCCGATGCCGACATTGCCGTTGCTTTGAATCCTCATTCGTTCCGTCGGTGCTGTATCAGTAGTTACATCTCTTGTAGCAAAGTAGAGTGCGCCTTTTGTCTGTCCAGTTGCACTAGTAGTGATAAAACCGAGTGACGCAGGCGCATTCGTATTTGCACCACCATTACTCCAACCCAAACTAATTTCGGCAATTCTGTTTACGTCGCCAGCTTCTCCAATATGAATACCTGAACTTGCTAATGCGCCAACAGCGGTGACTGCTCCAGTAATAATATCTAACTTACCAACTGGCCCCGTCGTCCCGATGCCGACATTGCCACCGCCTGTTATCCTGACTTTTTCCGTGTCGGTAACGAATGTGATCGGCTCGGAACTGCCACCCGTATCTAGCATTATTCCTTTTGGAGAGATATCCATTCCCGCATCTAAAAATGAAATTAAATCTCCTTTTGCTTTACTCATTCCAAATCTGACAGCATATCCTTTACCTTGATTTTCTTTATAGCTAAAGATTCTTAGTTTGTCTGATTTTATTTTACTGGCCTCTTTATATGTATTGTCTAATTCTCCGTCAACAATACAAAGGTGATAGCTCCGGTATGAGCCACATTCAAACCCATGGAAGAAGCTGTGGTGGAAGCTGAAGCAATACCCACCCCGCCAGAAACCACAAGCGCTCCGGTGGTGGAAGAAGTGGAAGCGGTGGTGTTTGTCACCGTCGTTAATCCGCTGGATGTCAAAGTGGTGAAGGCGCCAGCCAGCGGCGTGGTAGTTCCGATGATTACATTATTTAATTGCTGACCACCGCCGGAGATAGTGCCGGTTAAGGTAGTCGCTCCAAATTTGGTTACTGTAAGAGTGTCTGTGGCAAAGGTCATATCCGCATCATCCCCCAGAAGTCCAGCAGTGCCCGCGAAGGTGACTCTGCCGGCTGTGAGGGCGGAGTTGGTGATGGAGCTAGAAGCAGTGAGAGTCGGAATGGTAACCGTGCCCGAGCCAAAAGTCACTGCTCGGTTGGTCGTGGTGTTGATGCCGAGAGTGCCGGTGCCAGTCATGTCTAAAATTGCGCTGTTGCCAGCCAGGACGACAGAAGTAGAATTAATTGTTGTTGCGCCGGTGCCAGTAGCAAAGGTATTACTGCCTGTGACTGTAGTCGCCCCGTTCAAAGAGATAGCTCCTGTGCCAGTAGAAAATGTATTTGCTCCTGTTTGTGTGAATCCGGCAGCCACCGTCATTGTTCCGTTCGAAGTTATTCCCGAAGTGGCCGTAATCAATCCCGAAATCGTCGGAGTAGCCGTCCAAGCAGTTGGGTTTATCGTCAAAGTAGTAGCAGCTTTACCTAAATTAGTCGCAGTCGAGTTCGTAGTTCCCAAATTTAAAATTCCGGCTGAGTCTACGGTCATCGTGCCGGAAGTGGCCGTCTGGATGGTCAGGTTGCCGGAAGTATTGTTCCAAGAAGAAGTGCCGCCGGAAGCGATGACCAAGGCGCCGGTGGAATTTCCGATGTTTGTCGCAGCCGTTCCCGTGGCATTAATATTTCCTGTCCCTGTTACCGTGATCCCCCCCGTACCTTGAATGAGTCCGGTGCCGGAATTTACTCCCACCCCAGTGATGGCGCCGGCGTTTGAGACGACGAAGTTGCTCGAGGTGATGTAGTTGGTGGCGAATGTGCCGGAGAGGTTAATGCCGTTGGTAATGTTTGAAGCCGTGCCGGCAGCAATTTTCAATCCATCAGTTGCCACTATTTGGTTGCCTGTTGCCGTGTCGTTGTTTTCCAGAGAAAGTATTGAAGCCACGGCGGCGTCGGTGGATGACGAATCATTTTGCTTGACGGCAACTCTTCCCGCGGTTTCGGTATTTCCCGCTACGGAAGTATTCTGGGTGAACTGCACATCGAGTCCAGCGATGGAGCCGGTGGAGACGGCAGTGGTGCCTTGAGCATTAGTCACGTTGAGTTGGTTGGCGCTCCAGGCGGTGTTAGCGGCAGAGTTGTTACTAGAAGTAATATTGGAAGCGCTACCCGAAGTCAAAGAGTTAGCAGTTACCCCAAGTACTGTGCCAGTAGTCGAAACTCCAGTGAAAGAAAAAGCCGTGCCGGTAGCATCATCGCTGGTGGCTGCTATCTCACCACTTGAAATCGTGAGGTCGCCATCGGTTAAAGTAACCGAGCCGGTGGTGAGGGTGAGAGTGGCTGTCTCTGCTCCAGCTCCAGCTAGAGTAATGAGTCCTGTGCCCAGGAAGTTGACTGTAGGGTTGGTAGTGGTATTACCGAGAGAAATGTTCTCACTGGAGTTAGTAGTAGTGACATTAAGGTAATTGTTAGAGCCTTCGGAGATGGTTAAAGCAGAAGCAGTGTTGTCATCAATGTCGAAGTCAGTGGTGCCGTTGAAAACAATGCCTCCAGCTAGAGTGGAAGTGCCGGTGACAGCGAGGGTAGCAATGCTAGCATTTCCAGAGACAGTAACATTGTTGAGAGTTGAAGTTCCAGTAACATGCAGGATAGTGGAAGTTAAGTCTTGAGCTCCAAGAGCGGTGAAGCCGCCGAGGGTGCCTATCGGATTGTTCTGTGGAGCGGAGGGAGCCGTGGTGCCAAAGTTGTAGCCTACTGGACCTTGGACATTGTTGAGACTTGAGGGAGCAGGTAAGCCTTGTGGACCTTCCGCTCCCTGTTCACCCTGGAGTCCCTTGGGACCACGCAGCAGGGAGAGGAATTCCGGTTTCTTGAGCAAAGTTTGCAGAGTGGAGAGCAGAGAGGGGTCATAATTTGAAGCTATCTGGCCTGTATCAGGCGAACTTAATTTTTCTATAACTGGAGGCAGAACTTGCGCCACATAATTTCTAAAAGCTTTAAATAACTCTATCTGGTTGACCATTACTGCAGTTTCACCATCTCCTTGGCTCGCTGGAGCCGAAGGCGGAGGAGAGGAAACCTCCCCGCCTTGTGAAGGAGGGGGGTTATTAAGCGGCGTGGTCGCAACATAACTTTTGTAAGCCGAGAAAAGTTCTGACTGGCTAATATTAACCGCCACCGCTTCAGGCTTAGGCTCAGCCACATAACTCTTGAAGGCACTGAATAAGTCCGATTGATCTACCGCCACCTGGGGCGCAGACGCAGGCTCCATGTAAGCTTGAAAGTCTTTCATTAGAGAATCACTGCTGGTAGCCGCTAAAGCCGGCTGTGGAAAAAGGGGGAATATCGTGGGGAAAAGAAAAAAAGCTAAGATGAAATATCTAAAAATAAATTTCCAGAGTAATAATCTTTTTATGCAGATTTTACTTGCCATTTTTTATGTTTTGACCCTTATATTATAGCAATAATACACTAGCCCCAAAAGAGAAAAAGTGGGGATAACTTCCCACCTTTTTAGCCACCCAAAAAATTGCAAAATTTTACCCAAAAATCCCAGATAGAGCCTTAGACTCTATCTGGTAATTATCTTCTTCTACTAGAGATGTTTGTCCTCTTTCTTCCCTTACAATTGAAACGATTTCATCACAGTGTTTTTTGAAACTTTTACTACCACCAAAAGTATCTAAAACTATTTTTCCTTCTGTTGCAGAAATAATCTTGAAATTATGATTTTCGTACTCATAATCACTAGCAGAGACAAGGTGCATTTTATTTTTTGGAATATTATGGACTTTGTAGTTCTTGTTTACATAGCCAATAATTTTATTAAAGTAGTTTTCGTTATTGGCAAGGTTTGATTTAAAAGTTCCCTGAAAAAGTGAGCCAGAACGACTATTTTTTACATTAAAATAATAAGTGTAACCTCCTTGTAATTTTTGCATGAATTTAGCTATCCCGCCATCCACTAATTGCTTTAAAACAAAATGAAAATGATTCGGGTTGAGACAATAAGCCACAAAAGCAACCAACGGCTCAGATAGAGCCTTAGACTCTATCTCTGTTTTTCTAAGATTTGATAAGCTTATTATTCCGTCAACTTGATTAAATTCAATCATGCTTTCAATAAAACGACGCATGTCGTTTTTGTCACTAAAAATATTGCGCTTGTCTACTCCTCGATTGTATATGTGATAATACTCACCTGTTACTATTGTTTGTTTTCTCATATAAAAATTGTACCACATCCCAGATAGAGTCTAAAGCTCTATCTCTACCTCCACAAACTTCAGCTCCTGTATATTCGCCGGAGATACGAGAAGCGCTTTTTGAAAAGAATCCCGAGGGTCAGAAAGAACTGTCTCTACGACTGCTAAAACATGTGGCATAATTCCCGGTAAAACCACTTCACTGCCTTTTGACAAGTTGAAGTCTTTTGGGATAGCCATTTCGAAATTCCCTCCCCCTCGGCCGACAACTTCCATAAAGATATTCTTATTTATTACCACTTGTGTTTTCTCGCCACTGTTAGAAAACAAAATTACTTTTGAGGAATACGCATGAACTTCAGCAATACGCCCGATGGGAATATTGCCCAAAGCGAAAACACTATCTCCAACTTTCACTCCTTGTTTTAAGCCGATGTCAATGACCAGAGTATCGTAAAAACTCTTATTCGGCTTGGCTAAAATAGCTGACACGATCACGGATGTTTTGGTATTTTTTCTACCTAAAATTTCTTTCAAAAAAATGTTTTCGTCCAGAATAGAATTATAATTGGCCATTTTTGCCTCATCTTCTATAAGTTTCATTTTCAAATTTTCATTTTCTAAATATAGAGAATTCTTGAACAGAAAATAAGATTTTAAGTTTGAAAATTTATCACCAGTGTAGTTGCCCGCAACTAAAACCGGACGAAAGATAAAAATACCTACAGATGAGGCTCCATCCATAATGTCTGCCCTAAAATAAAACAGGGCAAAAAAAATAACTACAAAAAAAATAGTTTGAAAAAACTTTTTTCTCTTTATTTTTTTATCTACCAAGTAACTCATGATAGCTCATCTTGGTGGCAGTTCATCCAATTGCCCGATTAAAACATCTTTATAAAACGGAACATTGTCTAGGATCACCCCTGTACCTCTGGCTACTGCCGAAAGCGGGTCTTCGACTACATACACTGGAATTTTAAGGACACTATGGAGAAGCTGGTCGAGGCCGGCGATGAGCGCGCCACCACCGGTGAGCGTGATGCCTCGATGCATTATATCAGAGAGAATTTCCGGTGGTGTTGTCTCCAGCATATCTTTCACGCCTTCCACCAACTCTTTTATGGACGAAGAAAATGCGTCCCGAATATCGGCATCGTTGACTACCACGGCTCGAGGAAGTCCAGTGAGAAGGTCACGTCCGTGAACTTCTGTTTCCATGTAACCTACCGGTAAGACAGAGCCGATGGCAATC
>Ga0075870_137_pt1 | contig 6729 bp, 8 predicted proteins | sample RifGroA1_FD_67971 | JGI IMG/M metagenome (GOLD analysis project Ga0075870, IMG submission 67971) | Parcubacteria (Nomurabacteria) bacterium GW2011_GWA1_40_8
AAGATTTTTTGTAACGCCCTCCGCCCCCTCTCTGGTGATCGAAATCGTTACGGTTGTGTCGTTCGGGTTGCAAAAAGCCAACCCAGTTCTTTTCCCGCCGTAGAAGGTGGCGACTTTCGTCGCTTCCACGGGAGCAAGGTCAGCGGCGAAGGGAACGACACCTGCGCCGATAACCTTTTGGAGCGCCATGGAGACCGAGGTCTCTGGCACTCCGTTTATGTTCAGTGGCTGGGTAACTTTCACCCAAACCACCTTGAACTGACCACTCCATGTCAGTTCGGTGACAACCTTTCCCGTCATGGGATTAGTAACCGCCACGAATAAAACTGCTGGCTCCCCATTTACGAGGAGCTGACTCGCTTGACCATCCTGGTCGAACAAGTCGAAACCAACTTTTTTCGCTGTGCCTGCTGGCCCCCGCACTAGTAGTGTGGTCTGGTTTCCGTCACCAGCCACGACCACAGGAAGGTAGCCCTCGACCCCCGGAACTCTTCCGGGAGCCAAGACTACCTGCTGGCCATGAGCCATCGTCGTCATCACAACGATGATGGCTACGGCCATCAAAAACTTCTTCATAAAAAACCCTTTCATGGGCTCCGTCAATCTTCTGACGGAAACCCAAAAAAAACGAAATTGTCAAAGCGTAAACATCCTGTTTACGCAACGAATTATTCCTACTGTCAATTATACCACCCTTCCCCTGTTTGTCAATACATATTGTGCATAAAAGGTGGATAACCCCCCACACCTTTCGTTTTATAGCTTCAGGTCCTATAATATGATTATGTTTTATGTATATATTCTAAAAAGCTTAAAAGATGACAAACTATATATAGGCTCAACCAATGACCTGAAGCGAAGACTTTCGGAACATAACAAGGGACTTAATCGTTCAACTAAAGCTAGAAGACCATTTGAAATTCGATATTATGAAGCTTGTAAGAGTGAGGATGACGCTAGGACAAGAGAATATATGTTAAAGAAAGATGGTAAGGCACTTGGGCAATTGAAAAAAAGAATCTCCGAAAGTCTTCAATAAAACAAAAGGTGTGGGGGTAAATAGTGTATAAAAAACCTTTATTTATAAGGACGAAATAAAAAAAGAAAGACTAAGAAGACAAAAACGGCTTTTAGACCGTTTTTGTCTTCTTTCACATTTATCGATATAATTCCGGATGGGTGCCTATGTCGTAAAAGACTACTTTATTTTTAGTAATATATTCAAAAATTGCCCGAAAATCCCCAGTAATATTTATGCTGTTGCACCCTTCATATTCTCCATGTAACTTGTGATTATCTAATAAGGCATTAAAGGGGTCTTCTCTAAAAAGTCTTATTCGCTCAAGAGCTTTCTGTTGCACAAATTTATCTTTCTTTTTGAAAGATTTATCGTATTTTTTACTAGTTAATATATCAATCATAAAGACAGGAGATGCTTCTCCAATTCTTCGTGAGTTTTATAGACTTTCATCTTTCCAGTGGCATACTCTTTGCGCCCTTCTCTTATCGCTTTTCTTAAACGAGCATTGGGTATCTCTGGTGTAGTAAACTCTATCCTTTTTTCTACAACTAGTTTCCTTAAATAAGCATTTAAGGCAATAGAGAAATTTAGTCCCATCTCGTCTAGGACTTGTTTCGCCTCGCTTTTAAGTTTAGCATCTGTATTAAAATTTATAACTGCATTATTCATATATACACCATATACTTGTTATATATATAAGTCAAGTGCTTGCATCAAAAAAAGGGGTGTGGTATGCTCCCAATTGGTAAGTCCTGTAACAACGGGGCTTTTTTATTAGAAAAATTTAATAACCACCAGATAGAGGTTTAGCCTCTATCTGGTACAAAAATATATGTTAGACATCAAAACATTCAAGTCAGCTTTGGAGCAATTAGAAGAAGAGAGAAAAATTCCAAAAGAAAAAATCCTAGACGCCATAGAGCAAGCCATGGCTGCCGCTTACAAAAAAGATTACGGCAAAAAAGGACAAATAATTCGCGCAAAATTTAACTTAGACACCGGCAAGACAGAATTCTTCCAAGTGAAAATCGTGGTGGATGAAAGTATCGCAATCGTGGGTGAAGAAAATAAAAAAGAGAAAGAGTATTCGGTAAAAGATACCGAGGATGAACGCGTGCACTTCAACGCCGAGCATCACATCATGCTCGAAGACGCCAAGAAAATAAAAAAAGGGGTAGAATTAAATGATGAAATTATTTTTCCACTGGAGGCCAAAGAAGACTACGGACGCATAGCCGCCCAGACGGCCAAGCAAGTCATCATCCAGAAAATCCGCGAGGCAGAACGCACTTCTATAATAGACGAATATGGCACCAAAGAGGGAGAAATAGTTGGCGGAGTGGTGCAGAAAGTTGAGAGAGGAAATATATATATAGACTTTAACCGTGCGACCGGTATCTTGCCGGCGGAAGAACAAATCCCAGGGGAATTTTGGGAGCGAGGACAACGAGTCCGCGCCTACCTATACTCGGTGGAAGACAGCCCTAGGGGCATCAATTTGCGCCTTTCCCGTACGCACCCTAAATTTATAGAGAAACTTTTTGCCATTGAAGCGCCAGAAATCCAGAATGGAATTGTAGAGTTGAAGTCTATAGCTAGAGAGCCGGGAGCGCGTTCTAAGATAGCGGTATTTTCTAATGACGAACACATTGATGCTGTCGGTTCTTGCGTCGGACAGAAAGGCACGCGAGTAAACACTATTACCAGCGAGCTCTCTGGAGAAAAAATTGATATTATTCCTTGGTCTTCTGACCCTAAAATTTTTGTTTCTAATTCTCTGTCCCCAGCCAAAGTTATCTCTATCGAAGTAGACGAAAAAGAACATAAAGCTGTGGTAGAAGTGGCTGATGACCAATTGTCTCTGGCTATCGGCAAGGGCGGACAAAACGTGCGCCTAGCCGCCAAACTCACTGGTTGGAGAATAGATATCAAGGGCGATGGCACAGTAGTTCCGGACAAAGAAATTATTAGTGATAAAATAAACGAATAAAAAAATGAGTAACTTTTTATGGTTTGCAATTATCAGTTCCGTTGTGGCTATTGTTTACGGTTTATTTTTAGCTAAGTCAATTTTAAAAAAGAGCGCCGGAAATGCGCGCATGCAGGAAATTGCCAAAGCAATACAAGACGGTGCTAGTGCTTATTTAAATAAACAATACAAAACTATTGCAGTTATAGCATTAATACTTTTCTTTATTATTGGTTTTGTACCCAAGCTCGGCTGGACTATGGCTCTCGGATTTTTGATCGGAGCTGTCTTCTCTGCTCTCGCTGGATACATAGGTATGAATGTTTCTGTGCGAGCAAATGTCCGCACAACAGAAGCTGCCAGACAAGGTATAGAAAGTGCTCTCTCTCTAGCATTTAAAGGCGGCACAGTTACCGGGCTTCTGGTAGTGGGCCTTGCCTTACTTGGAGTCACTTTATTTTATGCAATTACCAAAGATATTACCGCGCTTGTCGGCCTTGGCTTCGGGGCTTCGCTAATTTCTATTTTCGCAAGATTAGGAGGAGGAATTTTTACCAAAGCAGCGGATGTGGGCGCAGACCTTGTCGGTAAGCTTGAGGCAGGCATACCAGAAGACGACCCAAGAAACCCTGGAGTTATCGCAGACAATGTTGGCGACAATGTTGGCGACTGCGCCGGTATGGCTGCGGACTTATTTGAAACTTACGCTGTTACTTCAGTGGCTACAATGCTACTCGGTTCCCTACTTTTTGTCGGTTTTGAAAATGCAATTCTTTACCCGTTAGTAATTGGCGGAGTAGCAATTTTTGCGTCAATTGTCGGCACTTGGTTTGTGCGTTTGGGTAATCAATCGAGTAATATAATGGGAGCTTTATACAAAGGTCTAGTAGCTTCCGGAATTCTTGCTTTAATTTCTTTCTACCCTGTTACTAAATTATTGATGGCAGGTAATGGCAAATACGAGGTAATGGACTTATTTATTTGTTCAGTGGTGGGTCTTTTTGTTACTGGAGCTCTGGTCATAATTACAGAATATTTTACCTCGACAAAATATGCTCCCGTGAAATCAATTGCGGAAGCATCGGTATCCGGTCACGGCACAAATGTGATTCAAGGTTTAGCCATATCAATGAAGTCCACTGCTTGGCCTTTATTTACAATCGTTCTTGGGATATTAGTAAGCTACAACTACGCTGGCCTGTACGGAATAGCTGTGGCCGCAATGTCTATGCTTTCCATGACAGGAATTATTGTGGCCATAGACGCCTATGGCCCTATCACCGATAATGCCGGAGGCATTGCCGAGATGGCCGAGCTTCCGAAAGAAGTTCGCGATGTTACTGATCCACTAGATGCCGTAGGCAACACTACTAAAGCAGTCACTAAAGGCTACGCTATAGGCTCGGCCGGACTCGCCGCGCTTGTTCTTTTTGCCTCCTACACAGAAGAGATTGCAAAAGCTGGCAAGGCCATAACTTTTGATTTGAGTAATCCATATGTGATTGTCGGGCTTTTTATCGGAGGACTCTTGCCGTACTATTTCGGAGCATTATGCATGGAAGCTGTGGGTAAAACTGCCGGCAAAGTCGTGGAAGAAATCAGGAGACAATTTAGAGAAATAAAAGGAATCATGGAAGGGAGAGCGTTGCCGGACTATGCCAAGGCCGTATCAATTATTACCGGTGCAGCTATCAAACAAATGATACTGCCGGCTCTTATCCCTGTATTCGCGCCGATATTAGTCATTTTGCTTTTTGGTCAAGAGAAAGGTTTTGTGGTTCTGGGAGGGTTACTGGTAGGCTCTATTATTACCGGACTTTTCGTGGCGATTTCAATGACTTCTGGAGGGGGTGCATGGGACAATGCCAAGAAACACATTGAACAAGGAAACCATGGCGGAAAAGGTAGTGAGGCCCATAAGGCTGCAGTTACCGGAGACACTGTAGGAGACCCATATAAAGACACAGCTGGTCCTGCTATCAATCCTATGATCAAAATACTAAACATAGTTGCGTTACTTTTGGTGGCGTTTTTGATATAATAGGCTAGGTCTATTATTAATAGTTTAATACTAAAATACTTATGAAAAAATATTTAACTTTGTTTATTCCTTTAGCAATAATACTTGTTTTGAACGCACACACTATATATGCCGAAGAAAACGCGGAAGTTTCTGCTACCACCAATGTAACTGCGGAAACAAATATAGGAGCTGTTACGACTCCGGCGCAAAAAAGAAGAGCAGATGCAATGCCAGTTTTCTGCCGGACAGGGAACTGCTACATTGTTGATCGATTTAAAAGAACATACTGCAAAGATTCCTACTAAAGACGGATCATTTGCTTACCCTAACAGTATTGTCTATGCTACCAAAACTGAAATTGTAGAGAAAACGTTTAATGAAAGTTTAACTGGATTTTCAGTGATTATCACGCCCGATGATCGGGTAATTGTTTCTGATCCTTTACAAGCTAATGGAGTATTTACAAAATTGTTTTACTTCAAAGGCCATAGCTTGAAATGTTTCAAACCATTTGACCAGCAAGAAGGCAACAGCAAATAACGTCTACTTCTTACCCAAAGAAAAAGTTCTGGCTCAGCATATCCTGATTGCGGCAGATAAACATACTAAAGAAGAAGCCTTGAAACTAATTGCTGAAGTGAAAAGCAAACTTAATGAGACACCTTTTGCGGAATTAGCTAAAAAATATTCTGAAGATCCAGGTTCAGCTCCTAAGGGAGGAGATTTAGGCTGGTTCGGCAAAGGAGAAATGGTGCCGGAGTTTGAGGCAGTAGCTTTTGCCTTAAAGGAAGGAGAAATCTCAGAACCTGTAGAAAGCCGTTTCGGCTATCATCTGATTAAAGTTATTGAAAAGAAGATGGAATAAAAGAAAGAGTCTTATTCCATAATTTTTATAAAGCTAGTTTTAGCTTTGATTAAGATGAATATCTGGGTAGTGATTCCTGCTTTTAATGAGGGAAAACGTATCAAAGGGGTGCTGAAAAATGTCAAGAAGTTTACTCCACATATTATTGTAGTTGATGATGGGAGCAAAGATGAAACTTCCGCAGTAGCCAAAGGAGAGGAAGTGATACTTTTACCACATATTACTAACTTAGGCAAAGGAGCGGCCTTAAAAACCGGAAGCCAACATGTCAAAACCACCTATTTTGGCTATATTGATGCCGACCGCACATATCACCCCAAAGAATTCTTACCTCACGCTTGACCATTTCGGCGTGCTCTTCTTTTACACTGGTCAGACGGGCTACTCTGGAGATAACCCTTTTTCTTTCGTCAAAGTCTGGCTCAGATGATGAAACGTTAATCTCATTTAACAAATTCACCATCCGGATTACGGTGTGGGCGGCTACTTGGGCCTGGTACGGATCATAAATGCCGCAGGGAATATCGCAATGAGCGTGAACTGGTCGAGGGGGAAAGATTTTGTCAACTATGTTTGAAAACACGGCAACCTCCTTATGGGGAGTAATTTAACAGAGAGATTCGAAAAAGTAAACAGGCAAAACACCCAAACTTGAATGACGCGGTATTTGATGTTAAAATGGCTTCCTAATTGCGCGTTCCCCGGTAGCTCAATGGTAGAGCAGGAAGCTGTTAACTTCAAGGTTGCAGGTTCGAATCCTGCCCGGGGAGCCAAAGTTGATTATCTGCGTGATTTAGTACTGTATCAAAGGGTTTTAGTGCGTCATAGCGTACTAATTTACCATCTAGTTG
>Ga0075870_144_pt1 | contig 5921 bp, 5 predicted proteins | sample RifGroA1_FD_67971 | JGI IMG/M metagenome (GOLD analysis project Ga0075870, IMG submission 67971) | Parcubacteria (Nomurabacteria) bacterium GW2011_GWA1_40_8
CTTTTCGTAGCCCAATAATACGTTATTAGCTTCGGAAAATATATAATCTATGTGCACTTTAATGATATCAGGCAAACTTTTTTCCGCTCCATTGCCGAAAAGACCAAATTCTTTTTTCATCTTCTCCGCCTCGGAAAAAGGAATGCTTAAAGATTGTGAGATGGCTTGCGTTATATCCGCTCCTCCCCGCTCTATGGTGTGATAGCCTCGGACCATGCCAAATTCCACAATAGAAAGCTTAGTCCGCGATGCGCCAAGGTCTAATAGAAGTACAGGGGAAAGTTCGTGTTCAAAATTAGACCTTATGGAAGAAAATATTTCAATTTCAAAAAAAGAAGCAGCTAGTCTGCACTGCGAAACGATGGAACGATATTTGGAAACTGCGTCATTTTGGGTCGCGACCACCAGCACTGTCTTTTTATCTTTCGGCTTTGGGGGAGCGTCAGCATTGCTCACTTCTGTATTCATCTCCTCGAAAGATAATTCTCTTTCCGGTAGGATAAAATAATCCAAAGAAACTTCTGTGATTGGAACCGGAATATATTTGCGGGCTTCTGTCGGCACAATGGATGATATTTCAGCCTCTTTTACCTGATAAGGAAGTTCGATGGTAAAGACCAAGCTTGACTGCACAGGAATAGCAAATGCTCCTCCCGTACTAGTTACCCCGGACTGTTTCAGCACTTCTTTCAAAGCCTCGACTGTTTTGTCAACCGGAAGATTAGTAACAGTTCCCGCATCAAGACTGTCGTATGGGCCGAGGGCTATGGCCCCGTAGGTTTCAAGGATTGCTTTGCCTGCTTTTTTTCTAATCTCCACCACTTTAATGGACGAAGAACCGATATCAATACCGACAGCACTATCTTCTGTGCCAGCGGCAAAATTGGTAATTCTAGAAAAAAAATTTTTAAACGGATTATTCATTAATCTATTGAATTTATGCTAAAATACTCCTTAAGTATAGCATATACGTGTCCCGTTAGAAATACACTATGCTTCAAATAAACTACAAAACATTATTAGTAAAATTTCTAATGGGATGCTTTTTTTAAACACTATATTGGATATAATTTTCCCAGTGAAATGCCTATCGTGTGGTTATGCTGGAGTGGATTTGTGTTTGGTGTGCACTTCAAATTTTCCACAAGCAGAACGTGAAAACGCCAAGTGGATTTTCTCTTTTTTCGATTATCGCCACCCACCGCTCAAAAAAGCCTTGTGGCTCTTAAAATATAAAGGCAAAAAAAGACTGGCAAATATTTTTGCAGAACTTATGTACGGTAAAATTTTAGAAGAACTATCCGACCTGGCTATAATGCAAAATTTTCGTGAATCACTTTTAATTCCAATTCCCCTCTCACCTAAAAGGTACAGGGAACGTGGTTACAACCAAGCAGAATTGATCTGTGAAAAATTGGTGGAGCTAGACAGGAATATTAATTTCAAATTAGAAAAAAATGTTTTAATCAAAAATAAAGAAACAAAGCACCAAGCGCATATAAAAAACCGCAGTGAAAGACTGAAGAATCTTATTGGCTCTTTCACCATAAAAAGTAGTAAGCAAAATGCAAAGGAAAATATAAGTATTATAAAAGGCAGAAACATCATCCTGATAGATGACATTACCACCACTGGCGCCACCTTAAATGAAGCAAAAAAGACTTTAAAGCAAGCCGGCGCGAGAAAAATAATCGCTTTCACCGTGGCGCATTAAAGTTAACATTTATTATGCTATAATACTAGAATGGAAAAGAAATCGAAAGTTTTAGTATTAATTTTTCTGGTCGCTATCCTTGTTTCTATTTTTCTTGTTTATAAAAGATCCTTTGTGGACAAGGACTTTATTATTGAAGAAACAACAGAAGAGATAGTGGAAGAAATGGAATAATTTATGTCAAATTGGTTTTTGCTGGCTCTAATAGCCCCGATATTGTGGAGCATAGTCAATCATATTGATAAATACATGCTGTCCAAGTATCTAAAAGATAGAGGAGTAGGGGCTCTGCTTATTTTCTCGGCGCTTTCTTCTGTGCTGATACTGCCTATCATTGCTTTTTTCTATCGCTCCGAAATATTCAATATTTCAGGTATGGATTTTTTGATTTTAATTTTTGTTGGATTTTTAAGTTCAGGAGCTTTTTATTTTTACCTAGCGGGAATGGAAATGGAAGAAGCCTCAATTGTCGTGCCATTATTTCAGTTAATACCTGTATTTGGTTACTTTCTGAGTTATCTTATTTTGGGCGAATCATTAAATACTTATCAAATTCTTGCCGCCTTGCTTGTTATGTCCGGTATTATGATACTTTCATTAGAAATTGACGAGGAAAATAAGTTAAAATTTAAAACAAAAGTATTAATTTTAATAGCAACTTCGTCTTTCTTATTTGCTCTGCATGACACTTTATTCAAAAAAGTTGCAATTGTAGAAAATTTTTGGGTTTCGGTATTTTGGCAATATGCCAGTTTGACAATCTTTGGACTGCTCATTCTGGTAGGCATCAAAAAATTCCGTAAGGAATTTTTTGGGATGTTTTTCAACAATATGGGGAAGAAGATTTTTTTTGTAAATATTATGAGTGAAATATTGTACATTCTAGGCAACTTGGCAAACAACTTTGCAACACTCCTAGCCCCAGTTGCAGTTGTCTTAGTGGTAAGTAGCTATCAGCCACTCTTTGTATTTATCGGAGGCGTCCTCTTAACAATTTTCTTACCAAAAATAGCTACAGAAAGAATTTCAAGAAAACATCTTTTTCATAAATTAATTTCAATAATAATTATAATTATAGGTAGTTACCTCCTATATACTACTTCCAATTAATAGAATTTCTGTGTAGAATACAACTATGGAACAATTCTGCCCTTGGGAACAAGCTCAATACTTTATATATTCAGACAATATACCCACTCTCTTTTTCTACTCTCACATACCAGCTATTATAATAGCACTTTTAGTTGGTTTTTTAGTATTTTATAAAAGTAATAAATCAGGAGTTGGTGTAACGCTCCTTCTAATTACTCTTTTATTTTCTATCTGGTCTATTTTTGACCTTATTTTATGGGCTACCAACAGACCGGATATAGTCATGTTCTTTTGGTCACTGCAAATACTCATAGAGCCTTTAATCTACTTACTGGGTTTCTATTTGACTTATCTTTTTATTACCAACAAAGACCTAGGATTCAAGGCAAAACTGCTGGGATTAGCACTCTACTCCCCAATCGTCTTTCTTTTACCTTCTGCTTATAATTTAGTGGGCGTAGAGTTAGTTTACTGCACAGCCATAGAGGGAGTAGTAGCCCAATATTTTACTTATATTGTTGAGCTTGTATTTATAATTTCTATCTTTGTGTTAACCGACAGAGAATACAGAAAAAATATCAGCAGAAAAAGAGAAATCCTGACTTTCGGTTTGGGGGTCGTAGCGTTTCTCTTGGCTTTTTCTTGGGGCAATCTCATCGGCAGCTTTACCGATAATTGGACTTTGGCGCAATTTGGCCTAATTGGTATGCCCATATTTGTGGCTTTTTTAGCTTACTTAATAGTAAAATTCCACACTTTCAACATCAAACTTATTGCCACCCAAGTTTTGATGGTCAGTCTGTGGTTTTTAGTATTAGGAATTTTATTTATTAGAAATATCAACAACGTCAGAGTAGTAACTTTGTTTACTCTCTTTTTGGTAACTGTTGTGGGGTATCTTTTGGTCAAGTCAGTTAAAAAAGAAATCGAACGAAAAGAAGAATTGGCGAAACTTAATATAGAACTGCAAGATTCCATCAAGCAAAGAGAATCCTTGGTGCATCTAGTCACTCATAAAGTTAAGGGTTCGTTCACTCGTTCGAAATACATAGTGTCTCCTAGTATAAAAAAATACGCCGAGCAGGGGCTAGAGTCAGACAACATGGGCATAGAAACAGTTGATTTGGTCTTAAATGCTGACAATTTGCAGAAGGGTACCGTAAAATACGACATGAAGAGTATTGATTTTAAAGAAATAGTGCTTAAGGCAATAGAGGAAAAAAGGGGTCCGATAGAAATGAAGGGTCTAAAAATAGAAAATACCATTAAAGACGGAAACTACACCATCCTTGGCGACACTTTCTGGTTGAAAGAGGCAGTACATAACTTGATTGAAAACTCCATTCAATACACAAAAACTGGAGGAATCGTAGTCGGACTTTCCGATGGCAATGGAAAGGTTGTACTTTCTGTCAAAGATACAGGCTTTGGCATCACTCCGGAAGACAAAAAGAATTTATTTACCGAGGGGGGTCGGGGAAGAGATTCGGTAAAAATAAATGTCGACAGCACCGGTTACGGACTTTATACTGTGAAATTAGTTGTGGAAGCGCACAAAGGCCGTGTCTGGGCGCAGTCCGAAGGCACTGGTAAAGGATCCACTTTCTACGTAGAACTGGACGCCGTAGCCTAAGAAAGAGAGGCTTCTCCCCACATGTCCCAAATCATTCCGGCAATATTTTTATGTGTGCCCTCTAGAGCATAATAATGCAAGTCTATAAAAGGTAGCGTGTTGCATTCGATGATGCCCCAATGTTGAGAATAAGCCGGTTTTGTCGGATCTGGAATGATAGCATCAAAACCCACCACAGATAGACCTAAAATTTTCGTAGCCTTTTCTAAAATTGAAATAAAGCTGGGGTGCAATTCATCGAGCATCTCACAGGTTGTGCCACCAAAGAGCCTGCCTATGCGGTGAGACAGAGGCAAAGAAACTCCATCGGGTAAAATATCATCTATCGCGAATCCTGAACGCCCAATATGGTCATGCAATTCTTTTGAAATACGTATCGGCTCTACCCGATTTTGACGTTTTTTATCTTTTTCTTCAATAAGCTCTTTTACGCTTCTTTGGCCGTCACCAAACAGAGTTGGCGCTCGCCCCATATAGAATCCGGCCATGGCTCCATTCACTAAAGTTGCTCGGCAAACATTCCCTTTTAAGTGTTCTTCAATAATCAAATGGGAACATATCTGCCCTGCGATACTAATACCCTCTTGTAATTGTTGTAAGCTATTAATGTTGGTAATCGTATGTCTGCCTCGGGACCCAATCCGCGGTTTGACTACTAGGGGGTTTTTTATTTTAGAAAATATTTTTCTTATATTTTTTTTTGTATTTTTAAAATGCCAAAGAGGAAATTCAAAGTAGGCCGGAATCGGTATATCGTGTTTTTCAAATTCCTGCTTTAATGCGACTTTGTCATCCCAGTTTTGTTTCATGTCTAAAAATTCCGGCCGGATTGGTATGCTTTCAAAGTAAAATTTTTTTTTCTTGTTCTTGTTCTTAAAGATTAGGCGATATTGGTCTAAAGGTTTGCCAAAAAATATTACCTGCTCCATGAGTATTCCCCTCTTTTTTGCCTCTTCCCAGATGATTTTGGAGCGGAAAGTATTGGCCTTGTTAATATCCGAAGAAAATTTTGTCATTTTCAAAAGTGCCAGTGTTTCAAATAAAAAAACAGGTATGAGGTCAACTAAATCTTTTAATAAGTTAGGAAAAATTTTTATAGGTTTCACCAGGTGGGCCTCAACGTTAAACGCCACCCAGCTTTCGATAAAAGAAAAAGTATGGTTTATTGGAGCATCCCCGCAGTAGGAGCACGAGCTTTGTTTTACATGTGGTTCATTTATTTGCGACATAAAATTGGATTAAACAACAAAGAGACAGACATAATTTTTATGGCTGTCTCTTTAAAATTTCTTTAAGTAAGTCACTTTTAGTGGTCTCCTTTAATCATAAATATTGAGCTTAAAAAATTGATAATAAACGACCATCTTCATTTTATCATACTTTTGTACAGTTACCCATATGGGGTGACACTTAAGGTAGAATTGGGGTGACAAAGGTTAATCATCTTAATTCAAAAGGCCCTAGGCCTTAAAACAATATATG
>Ga0075870_146_pt1 | contig 5509 bp, 4 predicted proteins | sample RifGroA1_FD_67971 | JGI IMG/M metagenome (GOLD analysis project Ga0075870, IMG submission 67971) | Parcubacteria (Nomurabacteria) bacterium GW2011_GWA1_40_8
AATGGGTGCTTGTCGGGACTCTTGTATCGTGGGTTCCGTATATGCTTGTCGTTGCATATCTTTCGCCGAAAATTGGTTCTCATAACGCTATCCTCTTGGGACTCGCGGTATTTTTCGTACTTGCCCTAATATATATCGCCATTATAAAAACCATATGAAAATAGCATTTATCCATAGCGACAAAAAAATAGGTACCGGCGCGCATTTCATTAACGACCTTATCGCTTGTAAATTACGGGAGAAAGGGGTGGAGGTGAACAACTTTTATCCGCAATTTTTACTTACGGACACCCCAATTCATTTTAAGGGTATTAACAATATTCTCTTTTTTTATTCATTATTGGAAAAACGCGAGGAAATATTACGTCATGATATTATTCAGGGGACAACCTATACCCCGCTCGCCTTTCTTCGTTTTTCCAAACCAGTAGTATCGCATTTCGGTTCAACCACTATCGGTTTTTTAAAAGCTGTTCCGAAAACAAATCATTTGGAAAATAGATATAGTGATGTTTTTCTCCGATTGAAGCAATTGGGGGCAATTCGCGAATTAAACATAAAAACACGCCGACCACTCAACGATATCGCCTCCATTGAGCAATATTCGGCTGAACGCGCTGATTATATTATTGCCACATCAGATATAGTAAAAAGGGATCTAATAGGCGTTGGGATTGCGGCTGAAAAAATTGAAGTTGTCCATAATGCGATTGAGGATTACTGGTTTGAAACACCAAACAATAATCTAAAAAGTACTCCCGCACTTGTTTTTCTTGGTCGAATCGGAGAGGATCCATTCACGCTAAAACTCAAGGGTGTTGACCGTCTCATCTGGCTTTTTGAGCAATTTCCTGAAGTCAAAAAGTTTTCAGTGGTAATGTCGAGGAATAAAAAGTTAGTGCAATGGATGAAAAACAATATTCCAAATCACTCCATTATTGCAAACGCGGTTAAAGATGGTATTCCTTCCCTGTTAAAGCAGTATGCCGGAGGAATTGCGTTATTAACCTCGCGTTACGAAGGGTTTTCTCTTAGTTTGATTGAGGCGATGTCGCAAGGACTGGTTCCGATAAGTTTTTCTGTGGGTATAGCTTCGGAAATTATTCGCAATGGCGAGAACGGTTTTATTGTTCACACTATTGAAGACGCTAAAGAAAAAATAAAACTTTTACTGAACGATGCGGCCCTGAGACATCGTCTGGCATTAGCCGCCAGAGAAACCGCGAAGCAATTTAGGTCTGACACGATGATTGAAAAAACACTTGCGCTGTATAAGAGAATTTTAAAATAAAAACTATGGAAAATACTTTTGATAAAATCTTGAAAGACGGCGAGCGAAAAGGATATTTTCGCGTTTTGAATGACGGAGCAAAAATTGAATATCTGCCGTCTGGACACAAAGAAAATCTAAACGACCCCGAAGAAAAAGTCCGCGCTGAATACTATTTTGATTTGCTTGAAAAATATCACTATCCCGTCAAACGAATTGAACTTGAAACGGAAATGCCGGACAGAACGCCTGAACGCTACGCCGATATTGTTATCTACGAGGACGACGGCAAGAAAAAACCTTATATCGTTGTTGAGTGTAAAAAAGATGGCATTTCCGACGCAGAATTTGAGCAAGCCACCAAACAGGCAATCGCCAACGCTCGCGTGCTTCACGCTCCGCTTGCGATTTGTGTTGCGGGCAATACTCGCCGCGCAATGGAAACCGCCGAATGGAATGACAAAGAACCGGAAAAAGCGACCATTACCGATATTCCTATTTCCTACGGAAAAATTGAGGAATTTCGCTACAAGAAAGGCGATCCGGATTGGGATTTGAAAGTGCTTGATAAATCAGAATTGAAACGCGCCCTTGAAAAATCGCATAACACGCTTTGGGCTGGCGGCAAAAGAAATCCGACTGTCGCTTTTGACGAACTTTGCAAAATTATTTTCGTAAAAATCCGCGATGAAAAGCGCGGACGAAAAACTGGCGATTATTACGATTTTCAAATCAAGACGCACGAAAAAGCCGAAAATGTTTATCGGCGCATAAACGAAATTTATCTTGAAGCGAAAGAAAAAGACCCCGAAGTATTTAAGGAAAGTTTGAAAATTGACCCCGAAGAACTTTATACCGTTGTCGGACACTTGCAAAGCGTAACGCTTTCAAAAACCGACCTTGATACAAAGGGCGTTGCCTTTGAGCAGTTTATGGAGGATTTTTTCAAGGGCAAGAGCGGACAATACTTTACTCCCCGCGAAATTGTGAGCTTCGCCGTCAAAATGATGGACATAAAAAATGACGACCTTGTGCTTGACCCCGCTTGCGGTTCGGGCGGATTTCTTTTGCACGCTCTTGATGAAGTGAGAAAACAAGCGGAAGAATTTAATGAAAACGACGAAGCGGAAAAGTATCGTTTTTGGCACGATTTCGCGCAAAATAATCTTTTCGGCATTGAGATAAACGATTCAATCGCCCGCGTCGCCAAAATGAATATGATTATTCACGACGACGGACACACAAATGTTATCGGGTTTGACGCACTGGAAGATGTTAACAAAATGAGCGAGAAAAATCGCGGCTTCGCTAAAAATAAATTCGATGTGATTGTAACCAATCCGCCATTTGGCGCGAATGTAAAGCGAAGCGAGCACCCCTATCTTGAAAAATTTACGCTTGGGCAAAACGGCAAGAAATCCCGCGACAATCAAAAAACCGAGATTTTGTTTATTGAGCGTTGCATTGAATTTCTGAAAGCCGGAACTGGACAAATGGCAATCGTTTTGCCCGACGGCATTTTATCTAACTCCACCTTGCAATATGTCCGCGATTTTCTTATGGAAAGAGCGCAAATTTTGGCAGTGATAAGTTTGCCACAATTTACTTTTACTCATTTTGGCGCGGGCGTAAAATCATCGCTCGTATTTGTCCGCAAGAAAGGCGAAAAAGAAAAATTGGGGCGATACAAAATTTTTATGGCGATTGCCGAACATATTGGCTATGACGCGACGGGCAAGAAAGACGCCAAAAACGACTTAAATAAAATCTATGAGGAATACAAGAAATTCAAAAAATAGCGAATTTAGCACATCTTTTTCTTATCACAGATGGGTATGGTATGTGTATGGTTATTTATCTTTAGCTAGAATTGGAATAAAAAAATTAGAAGAAGAGAACAAAATCCCCAGCACTATCACTTCTTTTGAAAATTATTTTTCTTATAGAAAAAAATATTTACTTATTCCTATAATTTATAATATAAAACATGCTATTGAAATTATAAATAAAGCATTGAAAATCCAGGATTATAAATTAGAATTTTGGAATAGGAAACTTATTAATACCGCTTCTGTTTTTGATTTACAAAATGATATTTTTCGTTTTCCTGACAATTCTGCTGATTTTATTTTTAATTCAGAAATTTTAGGAAATGTTTCCCCAAAAGAAACTAAAGAATTACTTGATGATATAAAAAAACTACATTCTTTACTTGGTATTATTATACAAGATATAAAAAAAGCAAAAAACCCCAAATTATACGAAAAAATGGATTGCGAAGATAAGAAAAAATGGGAGAAAGAGAAAAAAATTATTTTTAGTGATTATGAGCAATAAATTAATTTCAAAAATTTTTACGACTTGGAGCGACGATGTAGAAAAAGGCGGACGACTTGACGCGAAGTATTGGCTACCGGCAATCCGCGAACTTCAAAAAGCTATTCAAAACGGGAAATATAAATCGCAAAAACTTGGCGATTTTATTACCGATATTCGCTACGGACTTTCAACAGCAAACGATTATGTTGATTTTGGAATACCATTTTTGCGTATTCTAAACTTGAAAAATGACGGAATTGATGTGAGCGATGTTGTTTATCTGTCCGAAGATCAAAAGGACGAAATCGGCAAAGCGGTTGTCCACGAGGGCGATTTGCTTATTTCAAGAAGCGGTTCGGTTGGTATTGTCGTTGTCGTTCCGAAAGAGGCGGAAAATTTTGCTTTCGGCTCTTTTATGATTAAGTTTTGCCTTAATGAAAAAATTAACAAGCAATATATTTCCGCGTGGCTAAACAGCGAAGCAAGCCGAAAGTTGATTGAGCGCGAGAAAATCGGAGCAATTCAAGGAAATATAACGATTGAAACGATAAAGAATTTTGATATTCCTATTCCGCCTCTTTCGGTTCAAAACGAAGTCGTCAAAAAAATTCAAGAAGCATATGAGCAAAAGAAAAAGAAACAAGCGGAAATTTTGAAAATTTTGTCGTCCATTGACGATTTTGTTTTGGGCGAGCTTGGTATAGATATGCCGCGGGGGGGGGCAGAACGGGTATTTCAGATTTGGAGTGATGAAATTCAGACCAGACTTGACCCTTCATATTTTCGTCCTATTTTCAAAATGTTAGACAAAATTTTCTCAACCACGAAATACAATGTTAAAACCTTGAAAAATCTTTCAACAAAGATAACAAGCGGGGCAACGCCGTTGTCCGGTGGCGACGCTTACACAGACCAAGACAGCGGAATTCCGTTTGTGAGAAGCGGAAATATAAACCCAGACAACGAAATTGATTTTAACTCTCTGCTTTATGTTAAGCCGGAAATTCATAATAAAAAATTAAAAAGTTCACAGTTGAAAAAAGGTGATTTAATGATTGCGATTGTGGGCGCAACAATTGGGCAAGTTTCTGTTTATGAAAATGATCGCGAAGCGAATATCAATCAAGCAATTGCGCTAATTAGATTGGACGAGCAAGTTAATCCTGAATATGCAAAAGAATTTCTATACTCAAAAATCGGGCAAATTCAGTTAGACCGAATTAAACGGCCAGTAGCCCGCGCAAATATCAATCTTGATGAAGTTGGAAGTTTACAAATTATCTATCCGTCAAAAGACAAACAAAATGAAATGGTTGGCAAAATTAGAAAAATACGAGCGAAGGCAACGGAATTGCGGCAAGAAGCGGAAAGCATAGTTATTTCGGCGCAAAGAGAAGTAGCGCAAATGATCTTAGCGTAGTTTTATGGACATATATTTTTCAGACCATTTCAAAACAAAAGAAACAGACCTCGAAAAATACGGGGCTTTTAACATTTCTTTGGTCGCTGATTTACCGCTTTTCATTGACCCATTTTTACTATTCAACAGCAAAAAGAAAAAATATAAGCAGTTGCACGACGACATCATCAAATACCTTGTTTTTCTCAAAGAAAAATCCACTTCGCAAACGATAGACACCGGCGCGCTCAAAGCGTGGTATGTTTTTAAGGAAGTCGAGCAAAACTGGCTCGGCTTTTCTGTATCTGGCAATAAAGGAAGCGCGCTTGGTTTGGATTTTGGGAGAGCGTTAAACGAAAACCTGCATAAAATTTTTAGTGAATTTGGGCAGGAAAAAGTCACCAAAGGAAGCCATTTAGAAAAACTCTGTTTAATTAAGGGCGGCGTTGGCAAAGATAATATCAGCGATTTTGCAACAAATCTTGTGAAAGGATTTTTGCTTGATTATACGCAGACATTCG